>Ga0316218_1000065_pt1 | contig 150395 bp, 140 predicted proteins | sample TBH18003metaG_FD_203634 | JGI IMG/M metagenome (GOLD analysis project Ga0316218, IMG submission 203634) | Freshwater microbial communities from Trout Bog Lake, Wisconsin, USA - TBH18003 | ecosystem: Environmental > Aquatic > Freshwater > Lake > Hypolimnion/Profundal zone | place: USA... | reverse complement strand
CTAACAACATGAACTCTATTTTCTTCTTAGGTGGTCAATTTGCTCCGGACGGAGGTGGTCAATTTGAATCGGATTGCATCGGTCTGCTAAATCATCTCAGGGGTGGTCAATTTGACCGGTGCTTGCAATAATGCAAGCAAAATAAAGATCGTTGTAAGTCGTTGTTGTCCGTCGATTAAAAGATATTTTGCTACACCTTCTGGTACCGAAACTGTAGGCATATTTACAATAGAGCCAATGAAATGTGTTCTTGGATTATCCATTCCACTAAGTTCTAAAAGGTCATTCCATAAAACTTCCCATTCTTTAGTTGTCCAACTATAAGTCCTTTGAAAAAGAGGAATTACATACTGTTTTGTGCCTTCAATTATATCTTGCAGTTTTGTTTCTTTGGCTTGCATATATTTATTCTATTTATAATGCAGTTATAATTTTATTTCCACTGTGGATTATTGAAAATTGTTCAATAACATCATTTATTTCTAAAAAATTTTCAAGCTTTCTTTTAAGAGTATGGTTATTGGTAATCTGAGATTGAGCATCATCCAACAAATGTTGTAATGTATTAGGACTTGAATCAGACATTTCAGAATATTGTTCATCAATATCGATATCAATTCTAAAATAATTTTTTTCTAAGTTACTTGATTTAAATATTGTTGAAATTTGAGTGTCTACAACTTTGACAGGACCTCCTGTTGATATATCTATTACAGGTTTTATCCACTTGAGTCTTCCCCATCTATGTGAATTAATACTTTTGAGATTTTTTTTAATTATTCCTGTTCCTAATGAAAGAATTGATATGTCTTTTAAATCTAATCGTTCATTGTCTACTCTATAATGTTTATAATCCGAGTTTCCCAATACTTCAACAAGTGCACCAATAGAAGGATTATTCATTACAATTCCTCCATCAATACAGACTATATTTTCAGAATCGAAATTAAATGAGAATGATGGAAAATACGTAGGTGCAGCTGATGTTGCTCTACAAATATCAACAAGCTTTGAATTTTTCCCCTCTTCGGTTGTTGCTTCTCTTGTCGTGAAATAAATAGGTTTATTTCTATGAATGTTATAAGACGTTATAAATATTGGCTTAAGACAACTTGTTAATCTATTATCAGCAAAATATTCGAACAAAATATTATTTAGTGAAGTAGGATTGAATTGGGGTCTGAACCATTTCCTCAAATCATTATAATTTCTTTTTAAAAAATTGTGTTTAGGGAATATTTCTCCTCCTCTGGTCAAATATATTTCTTGAATTTCATCAAGGCTATATTTTCTTGTATTCCCAACAACTAAGTCATTGTCACCAAAGCTTAATGCACATGCTAATAAGCCTCCTGTTGAAGATCCTGCAATTAAGTCAAAAGTTTTGTGTACTGGTTGCCCAGTTAGTTTTTCAATTTCCCTTATTACTTGTAAAGGAATTATGCCTCTAAGCCCACCACCATCAATACTTAGAATGCGAAATTTTCTTTTAATAGCCACTTTATAAAGAATAAATTTTGTCAAGAAAATCTAATACAATTCCTGTTACATAATCTTCGTCATTTAATTTAATAATCTCATGTTCAAACGATTTGTTGATTTTGCTTTCGAATTGAATTGTAGATTTTACTCTTGCAGTGAACTCATCTCCTTCAAATAGTAGCGATGGGTTTGATGCTGTATTATCTAAGAAAAAATTATTTCTTCTACTATTAAGTGTCATTAATTGAATCATTACAAAATATCTAGATCTTTTATTTTCATATGGATTTTCGTAGAAGATTTTGAGTCCTTCAATATTATTATTTTCGAGTTTTGAATTAATCTGGAAAACTGCCTGGTGTAAAATTTTGTAGGAAAAAGTTTCAAAATATGAATCAAAATGATTTAGTGCTTCAATTTTTTCTAACCTTTTTTTTAGCAAGCTGTCTAACTTTTGGGATTGTAAAATGTTCATAATATTATATATTTAATAATTTATAAAATGTAATTATCATTTTCACTATCACTGCTTAGGTAAAAGTTTTTTGATTCTATTTTAATTTATTACAGTTAATTTTTAAATGTTACAATAGAGTATAAGTTTGTTTTCAAAGTTGAGACGTTGATATTTTATTGTATCATAAATATAAGAAATTTGAATAATTAATTCGAATTACAGTAATTCAATACACAATTTTGCTGTGTTAGTTAATTGCAATCATTATATTTTTAGTTATCAAATTTTTATGAATAAATTGTATGGAGTAAATTTTGAGTTTAGTATTGTAAGAGCAGTATGAGTTATTAACGGAAGGGAATTACATGAGTTCATTTAAGTGATATAAATTAATCCCCTTTAACATCCCCTTTAAAACTAAAATGCGCCATAAATCATTGATTTACAGCGCATAATGTATTTTATAAGTGCCCACGAAAGGAATCGAACCTTCACATCCTTGCGAATACCAGATTTTGAGTCTGGCGCGTCTACCAATTCCGCCACATGGGCTTTGCGGGGTGCAATATTACTCTGTTAATTCAATCCGGCCAAAATCCTGTTCAAGTATTTTTTCTGGAAATAGTATTCTTTTATTTGCAACATCTCTTTTTCGGGAACAAGACCTTCCTGATAATGTTCCATAATTTGTTGAACAGGTTCATAAATGCGGGTTTTAAAGTTTGAGATCTTTGATTTAACATTGGAAATAGCAGTAATATCATCCTCCATTTTTGCTTCCATCAGTTGTTCATTCAGTTCCATCATATCCATCAAAAAATCTGCAGGCAGTTTGTATTTCTCTTCTTCTTCCAATAAACCTTTTATTTGCAGAATGTATTTAATGGTTTCATCTGTATCTGAAAAGGTTTTGAATGCTTTATTGATGAGGGATGATTTTTCTAAAACCTCAGCTTGCTCATCCTCAGTTGCATTGCTGAAAAAATCGGGATGATATTTTCTACTCAGTTCATAGAACTTTTTTTTGATCACTGTGATATCGGGAAAAAATGAAACAGGAATATCGTATAAATCGAAATAATTCATAGTACTGAATATAGATAATGATGTTGAATTGTAAGACTCAACGAAGCTTAGTCTTACAATTCAATTGGTAACGCAAAAATTTTTACCTTTCCTTCAAATTTAGGACTAATGTTAGTGATAGGCCTTATTAAAGAAGGAAAAGTTCCTGCCGACAATAGAGTTGCTTTGACCCCGGAACAATGCAAACTGATCAATAAGAACGGTCAATTGAAAGTAGTGCTGCAATCTTCACCGCACCGTTGTTTTACCGATAAAGAGTATAAACGTGCAGGAGTGGAAGTATTGGAAGATCTGAGTAATTGTGATGTATTGATTGGAATTAAAGAAGTGCCGGTGCCCATGCTGGTTGAAAATAAAACTTATTTGTTCTTCTCACATACCAAGAAGCAGCAGCCATTCAATAAGCAATTATTTCACGCGATGATGGATAAGCATATCACATTGCTTGATTATGAATGTCTGGAACATGATGATGGCCAAAGGATCATAGGTTTCGGCTTTTTTGCAGGCGTTGTTGGAGCACATAATGGTATTATGGTCTATGGCAAAAGAACGGGCCTGTATTATCTGGGAAGAGTGTATGAAGTAAAAGATTATCGCAATCTGATCCATACCTATTTTGGATTAAAGATCCCGAACATAAAGATTGCAATAACTGGTAGTGGCAGGGTGGCACACGGTATTCTCGAAGTGATGAATTTAATGGGCATCACTGAAGTGGAGCCGGATGAATATCTGGAAAAGAAATTCTCCTATCCTGTATATGTACAACTGAAAGGTGCAGACCTCTATACGCACCGTGAATTGAAAACGTACCGACGTGAACACTTTCATGAGCATCCTGAACAATACAGAAGCCGGTTTTTACCCTATACACATTGCACCGATATTTTAATGAATGGTATTTACTGGGAAACAACGATGCCGCGATTATTCGAAAGAGATGATATTGACGATAATTTTAAAATACAGGTGATATCTGATATAACCGATGATGCTTTTGGATCAGTTCCTATTAACCTGGGGGATCAAAATATTGAAAACCCGGTATATAGTGTTGACAAAAAGAACTTTGAAAAAGCGTCACCTTTTTTACCTGAAAATATTGATGTGGTTGCTGTCGGTAATTTACCAAATGAATTACCAAGAGATGCCAGCCGTTATTTTGGGGAACAGTTATTGAAATTTGTTTTGCCTGAACTAATTAAAGGGGGGAATGAAATAACCGATCGTGCCATTATCCTGAAAGAGGGAAAACTAACAGAACATTTTGCATATTTGAATGAATATGCAAAGCATTAGTATCAGAGATATAAATAATAATCCTTCACTAATGCAGTGAATTCAGGCGAATAATCATTGAACTCGTCTTTGATCATTATTTCATTTTGTTTTGTTACAGTTGATTGTTTCGAAAACAGTAACATGCTCCTGAAATAAGGATGATGCGGTGTTTGTTTTACCGATACTTTTTCTTCAAGAAAGAACTTTTCATCTTTCACTAATTTCTCAAAATAGTCCGAGCGGTGAAAGGGAAGAAGTATTGCAAATTTTCCATTCATGGTGATTCTCTTTTGAATGGACAGAAATAATTCTTCCAGGCTTAATGCTTCGCTGTGCAAAGCAAGATTGCGTTTTGTGTTATCACTCTTTAAATCGTTATGAAAGAAGGGCGGATTGGAGATTATGAGGTCAAATAGATGATCGGGTGATTGGTTGAAATGTTGAATGGAAGTATGATGAATGTGGAATCTTTCCTTCCATGGGGATGATTGAAAGTTAGATGCAGCTTGCATTGCAGCTTGTTCATCAATTTCAATAGCATCAATGATTACAGTATCATTCTTTTGTGCGATCATTAAGGAAAGTAAGCCAGTGCCAGTACCAATATCAAGAAGACGGTTGACGGGTGACAGTTGACGGTAGACGACTGAAGCACACCATGCAGCAAACAAACAGGCATCGGTTGTAACTTTCATGGCACAATGTTCCTGCTGAACGGTGAATTGTTTGAACTGAAAAAAGTTATTTGCCATACAATTTAAATAGTGACTTGAAACCGGTATGAAAATAAAAAAACTGCTTCTTTTGAAAGCAGTTTGATCATTTATTTTATTTCAGAATTATTTTTCAGCCACGATACTTGCCGTTAAATATTCAAGATTTAACCTTGCAATGTTTGAAATAGAGATCTCTTTTGGACAAGTTGCTTCACAAGCACCTGTATTGGTACAGGCACCAAATCCTTCTTTGTCCATTTGTGCCACCATGTTCATTACCCTTGAATGACGTTCGGGCTCTCCTTGTGGTAATAAAGCGAGATGCGCCACTTTAGCTGATAAGAACAGCATAGCACTACTATTTTTACAAGCTGCCACACAGGCACCGCAACCGATACACATGGCCGCAGCAAAAGAAGCATCAGCTTTGTCCTTATTAATAGGCAATGAATTACCATCCACTGCATTACCGGTATTCACTGAAATATAACCGCCTGCCTGAATGATCCTGTCGAAAGAAGTTCTGTCAACGATCAGATCTTTAATTACAGGAAATGCTGAAGCACGCCATGGTTCAATGGTAATGGTTTCACCATCTTTGAATGCCCGCATATGCAATTGGCAGGTTGTATTTCCTTTCCATTCACCATGTGGTTTTCCGTTGATGTACAAAGAACACATGCCGCAAATGCCTTCGCGACAATCATGGTCGAATGCAATAGGATCTTGCCCTTCATGGATCAATTGTTCATTCAATACATCCAGCATTTCGAGAAAAGACATTTCTGAAGAAATATCTTTTACCTGGAAGGATTGAAATCCCCCTTTGTCATCTTTATTTTTTTGGCGCCAGATCTTCAGCGTCAAATTCATATTGTAATGTTCCATGCTTCGATTATTTGTAATTTCTTTGAGTTGGTTTTATAACATCATAATTCAAAGGCTCTTTGTGTAATTCCCAATTGCCTTCACTCTTTAACTCCCATGCTGCAACGTACATATAGTTTGCATCATCGCGCAATGCTTCCCCTTCAGGTGTTTGATATTCTTCCCGGAAATGACCGCCGCAGCTTTCATTTCTGTTCAATGCATCGATACACATCAATTCGCCCAGTTCGATAAAATCTGCTACACGATTTGCCTTATCCAATTCGGGATTATATTCATTGATGATGCCCGGGATCTTCACATCGCTCCAGAATTCTTTCTTTAATTCCTTTATTTCTTCAATAGCTTGTTTTAAACCTTCTGCATTTCGAGCCATCCCGCATTTATCCCACATGATCTTGCCCAAACGTTTATGCAGGCTTTCAACGGATTGAGAACCTTTAATATTCATTAAAGTATTGATTCTGTCTGCCACAGCTTTTTCTGCTTCTACAAAAGCCGGGTGATCTGTTGGTATGGCTTTGCTGTAAATTTCGTCTGCTAAATAATTTCCGACTGTATAAGGGATCACAAAATAACCATCAGCTAAACCCTGCATCAAAGCGCTTGCGCCCAAGCGATTGGCACCATGGTCGCTGAAATTAGCTTCACCCAAGCAATACAATCCTTTTACAGTTGTTTGTAATTCATAATCCACCCATAAGCCTCCCATGGTATAGTGCACTGCAGGGTAGATCCTCATTGGTAATTCATACGGATTTTCTCCGGTGATCTTTTCATACATATCGAAAAGGTTACCATATTTTTCTTTCACGACTTCTTTACCCAATACGATGATCTCTTCTTCAGAAACATTTTCTCTTCCTTCTTTACCAACTTCTATCTTGCCATAGCGTAAAATGGCATCGGAGAAATCAAGATATACTGCCTGTTTGCTGGTACCTACACCAAAACCCGCATCACATCTTTCTTTTGCGGCTCTGGATGCAACATCACGCGGAACTAAGTTCCCGAATGCAGGATATCTTCTTTCCAGATAATAGTCTCTTTCTTCTTCCGGAATATCGATCGCTTTTCTTGTTTCGCCTTTTTGTTGGGGAACCCAGATCCTTCCGTCATTTCTCAAGCTTTCACTCATCAAGGTGAGTTTACTTTGATGATCGCCGCTAACAGGAATACATGTAGGATGAATTTGAGTGAAACAAGGATTGGCAAATGCTGCTCCTTTTTTATGTGCTTTCCAGATAGCGGTAACATTACTGCCCATGGCATTGGTTGATAAATAAAACACATTACCATAACCGCCTGTGCATAATAAAACAGCATGACCAAAATGTCTTTCTAATTTGCCGCTTACCAGATCTCTGGCAATGATGCCGCGTGTTTTACCATCTATATTAACGATGTCGAGCATTTCATGGCGATTGTACATTTTTACATTACCCAATGCCACCTGTCTTTCCAATGCCTGATAAGCGCCTATCAATAATTGCTGACCGGTTTGACCGGCAGCATAAAATGTTCTTTGTACCTGTGTACCGCCGAATGAACGGTTACTCAATAAACCACCATATTCTCTGGCAAAAGGAACACCTTGTGCCACACATTGATCAATGATATTGGCACTTACTTCTGATAAACGATGCACATTTGCCTCTCTTGCTCTGTAATCACCACCTTTAATAGTATCATAGAATAAACGGAACACAGAATCGCCGTCATTCTGATAATTCTTGGCAGCATTGATACCACCCTGTGCAGCGATAGAATGTGCACGGCGTGGAGAATCCTGAAAACAAAATGCTTTTACCTTATAGCCTAATTCGCCCAAACTGGCAGCAGCGCTGGCACCGGCCAATCCTGTCCCTATGATAATTACTTCTAATTTTCTTTTGTTGGCAGGATTTACCAATTTACAATGGCCTTTATACTCTGTCCATTTATCATCCAATGGTCCGGCCGGAATTTTAGCATCTATCATTATAAGAAAGTTTAAGAAGTTTGATATGTTTAATGTTTTAGAGGTTTCAGGTAATAAACTTTTTAAACCTTTTGAACCTCGTCAACTTTTGAACTTTTAACTTATCCATCCGAAATAAAAACTCAATGGCATCAAAGCAAAAAGCAATGGAACAATGATGGAAAAAGCATAACCAATACAGGAGATCATCACATGCCATCTTTTATTATGAACACCCAATGTTTTAAATGCACTTTGAAATCCGTGTGCAAGGTGATAGGCCAGAGAAATACAGCCTGCAACATAAACGATCACCACCCAGAGTTCACTGAAAACTTCCTGCATTTTCTGGTATAAATTGATCTCTTCGCCTAAAAGAAAGCCCTGGTGAGACCGGTTAGGCAACCAAAAATTAGACAGGTGCAGGATGAGAAACAATAAAACGATCGTTCCCAGTAATCCCATACTTCTGCTGTACCATTTACTTCCTTTATTGCCATAGTCAATCGCATAGGGGATAGGGCGTTTACTGCGGTTATAGAACACAAGCATCAATCCCTGGATAATGTGTAACAAAAGCCCAAGGAATAATCCGATCTCTAAAATGCGGGGAACCCAGTTAGCACCCATGAAATGGGCGCCTTTATTGAACATATCGCCGCCATCATTAGCCCAGATACAGGCATTGAGGCCCACATGCACGATTAAGAACAAAATGAGAAATATTCCGGTAAATCCCATCACTAATTTCTTTCCAACCGAAGAGGTAAAGACTTGTTTCCAGGTCATAAAGCGAGAATTGAATGTTGAAAAATCAATACAAAAGTAATGTTCGAACTTTAAATAGCTGTTTTTTTTTAAAATGATTTTAGTCATATATTAATCTATGTTTTAATTTTTATGAGGTCCTTTTGAATGATTAAATGATAGGTTTGATTACAACTCAAACCACTAGCACTTAATTGTTACCATTTGTATAAAAAGCGACAGTGGCAAAATACTTGTAACTTATATTTGATACATGATTAAACTGCTCACTATACTTTGGAACAGTTTCAGTATGGCCCTTCAAGAATTGAAGGTTAATAAACTGCGTACATTCCTGTCTCTTTTTGGAATTACCATTGGTATATTCTGTATCATCGGTGTATTGGCCACAGTGGATAGTTTAGAGAAAAAAGTACAAAGTGACCTCAAGTCTTTCGGAAATAATACGATCTATATCGACAAATGGGAATATTCAGGGGGCAATAATTATCCCTGGTGGAAATATTATAAACGTCCGGCACCGAAGTATGATGAAATGAAATTCCTTAAAGAAAAAAGCCAACTGGCTTCCAATATCTGCCTCTTTGTTTCAGCCAATGCCAATCTGAGCTTTGAAGAAACCATTTTAACCAATGTAAATATTTACGGCATTACAGAAGAGTTTAGCAATATTCAGGATGTGGGGATCGTGTATGGACGGTATATCAATGAATCAGAGTTTATTCGCGGTACCCCTACCGTGGTGATCGGATATAAAAATGCGGAAAGCCTGTTCGGAAATCCTGAACGTGCGGTAGATAAGGAAGTGACCTTTAATGGTAAAAAAGTGATCATTGTAGGGGTCATTCAAAAGCAGGGACAAAGTATGGTGGGAGGATTTGATTATGATCAATGCCTGCTTACGACCTACCGTTATTTTGCAAGTATTTATATTCCCAAGAACAGCAACCCTTTTATCATGGTGCAAGCCAAGGAAAATGTTTCTTCTGTTGCTTTGGTGGATGAATTAAGAGGGGAGATGAGGCAGTTGAGGAGGATAAGTCCTAACCAGGAAGAGAACTTTTCTTTAAATGATGTAAATGAATTGGGTGCACAGGTAAGCGGTTTCTTTGGGTCTGTTAATCTGGGCGGATGGGCCATTGCAGGATTAAGTTTAATTGTAGGTGCATTTGGCGTGGCCAATATCATGTTTGTAACGGTTCGTGAAAGAACCAGCCAGATCGGTTTGAAGAAGGCCATCGGTGCCAAGAGCAGAACCATTCTGACGGAATTTTTATTGGAAAGTGCATTCTTATGTGTACTTGGCGGTTTGATGGGCTTATTTCTGGTTTGGATCCTAACAAAAATATTGGGCACTATGATGCCATTCCCTATATTCATTGCTCCCAATATCATCTTACTTGCTATGAGTATTTGTATTGGTCTTGGTATTTTATCAGGCATCATACCTGCAGCAATTGCCGCCAGAATGGATCCGGTGGTGGCCATCAGAACGAAATGATCTAGGGAAGCAAGCGGATCGCTTAATATCGTCACCCTATATATTTCCCCGATACAATTTAGGATCATGCCCTTTCATTACCGAAGGAACAACGGAGGATGAACAAAGGATGAACGAATCGATGCCGAATCTCGGCTATATCAAACTGTCTTTAGTTGAGGCATTTTGTTGCACTGCTTATATCATTTGGGAGCAGTTGTTTTCCTGTAAAAGTTTTCATTTTAAATATTATTGCCCCTACATTTGGAAGATGTTTAAGCTTCTCGGTATTCTCTGGAATAGTTTTCGAATGGCACTTCAGGAATTGAAGGTCAATAAACTCCGCACTTTTCTTTCTTTGTTTGGTATCACCATCGGAATATTTTGCATTATAGGAGTTTTGGCTACCATCGACAGTTTAAAACGCTACACGAAAAACAAAATGCAGACCATTGGAGCCAAAGTTGTCTGGATCGATAAATGGAATTATGCCGATGGTGCCGATGGTCCGGATTTCCCCTGGTGGAAATACTATAAAAGACCGGCCAACAAATATGCCGATATTGCTTTTCTGAAAAACAATTCCCATCAGTCAGAAAATATTGCTCTTTTCTTGCAAAGCAGGAGTATGTCGGTTGATTATGAATCCAGCACTTTGCAAAACATTGCCTTTTATTCTGTAACAAATGATTTTGAGAAGATACAGGACATCAAAATTCAAGAAGGAAGATATATCAGTGAATCTGAATTCTCCGACGGTTCCGGAGTTTGTGTGATTGGGTATAAAAATGCAGAAACCTTATTTGGGAAACCCGAACTGGCTGTTGGTAAACGTATCAGCATCAATGGGAAAAAGATGACCATTATCGGGTTGATAGAAAGTCAGGGATCGGGCGGTTTTGGCTATGATTTCGATCACTGTGTACTAGTCTCCTATAACTTTTTTGCTACGATGTTCAAGGCAGAGAATGTAGACAGGAATTATATCATTGTGCAGGCAAAAGAGGGCATACAGATCGATGGGCTGATCGATGAGTTAAGAGGAAATATGCGTCAATTAAGGAGATTAAGTCCGCAGCAGGAAGATAATTTTACGGTGAATGATGTATCAAAATTTTTCGGAACGATCATTGACGGGTTTCTTGAAAAATTAAATTTAGGTGGTTGGGCCATTGCAGGACTCAGTTTAGTGGTGGGGGCATTCGGTGTTGCCAATATCATGTTTGTTACCGTTCGTGAAAGAACAAGTCAGATCGGATTGAAGAAAGCGATAGGTGCCAAAAAAAGAACCATACTCACTGAATTTTTATTGGAAAGCGCTTTCCTCTGCATCATTGGCGGTTTGGTTGGTTTATTCTTCGTGTGGATCTTGACGCTGGCATTGAGTTCTATATTGCCATTCCCCATATTCATAGCACCCAATATCATCGGACTTGCCCTGAGTCTTTGTACAGTTCTAGGAATTTTGTCAGGCATCATTCCTGCAACAATCGCTGCAAGAATGGATCCTGTGGTTGCGATCAGAACCAAGTAAGCCCCAAGTTCCTTCCGATTCGACAGGGCGGGCCTAAAGGGGAGTAAAAAATACCTTAGAAATTAGGCTCTTGTGATATAGTTTTGTTGCTATGAATTTGAACGAACAGTCCCCCTTTAGGGGCGGAGGGGTCACCATTCTTGCAATAGAATCTTCCTGCGATGAAACATCCGCTTCTGTTTGTGTGGATGGAAAGATATTATCCAATTATATTGCCAATCAAACCGTGCATGAAAAGTATGGCGGTGTTGTTCCCGAACTGGCCAGTCGTGCACATATGCAGAATATTGTTCCGGTTGTTGATGCGGCAATCAAACAAGTTCAATTAACCTGCGATTCACAATTCACGATCGGGGATATTGATGCTATCGCATTCACACAAGCCCCGGGTTTGATAGGAAGTTTATTGGTAGGAGCACAGTTTGCGAAATCATTATCATTGGCATTGGATAAACCACTGATCGCGGTGCATCATATGCAGGCACATGTTTTGGCAAATTTGATTGCAGTTGAGAAACCTTCATTCCCGTTTCTGTGTTTAACTGTGAGCGGCGGACACACTCAAATTGTTTTAGCAAATGCAGCATTGGACCTACAAGTGATCGGTGAGACCATTGATGATGCAGCGGGCGAGGCTTTTGATAAAACTGCAAAATTATTGGGATTACCATACCCCGGCGGACCATTGATCGATAAATATGCAAAGCTTGGTGATCCCCTAAAATTCAAATTTGCAGAACCACAGATACCGGAACTGAACTTTTCCTTTTCAGGATTAAAAACATCTGTCTTATATTTTTTACAGAAACAGGAAGAAGGTTTTATTCAAAATAACCTGAATGACCTATGTGCATCTGTTCAATACAGCATCATCAATATTCTGATGAAGAAATTAAAAAAAGCAGTGGATCATACAGGCGTGAAACAGGTTTGCATTGCGGGTGGTGTAAGTGCCAACAGCGGATTGCGTACCGCATTGCAGCAAATGGGTGAGAAGCAGGGATGGAAAACCTTTATTCCTTCTTTTGAATATTGTACGGACAATGCAGCCATGATCGCCATCACAGCATATTATAAATATCTTGCAGGCGAATTTTGCGAGTTGGATGTGAATCCCAGCGCAAGGGCCGAATGGTAATATTGTTCTGCAAAATCTGTTTCTAAAATTGTAGCTTTATGCTCAACGATTCATTTTCCACCAAGTTGTCTTATGAAGAAGTTTACCTCATTTGCGCCTGCACCCAGAGCCTCAGATAAAAAAATAAAGGCTGATCATGATCACCTGAATGATGCTGATTATATTAAGACAGTGATCAATGCTTTACCTGAAGTTGTTGCTATCTTAAATAAAGAACGTCAGATCATTTTTGGAAACGATGCATTACTGAATTTTCTGGGTATAGTAGACGAGGAAAGTCTTCTGGGTTTAAGACCCGGTGAAGCCGTCAACTGCATTAATGCAGGATTATCGGAAGCCGGTTGCGGCACTTCTGATAAATGCAGGTATTGCGGTGCAGTGAATGCAATTTTAGAAAGCCAGCAAAACCGTAAAAAAGTAACAAAGGAATGCAGGATCACTGCTTTGAAAGATGGTAAGAATGAGTTTTTAGATCTTCTTGTTACCTCATCTCCGTTTGATTTTAAGGGAAATGCATACTCAATCCTTTCTATTGATGATATCAGTGATGCAAAGCGAAGGAGTATGCTGGAAAAGATATTCTTTCATGATGTGATCAATATTGCGGGGGGGCTGAAAGGCATTACAGATATATTAATGGTTACCAATAATCGTCACGATACGACTGAGTATATTAAGCTGATCAATAAGATGGGTAAGGAATTGCTGGAAGAGATCATGACGCAACGTGCATTGACCATCGCTGAGAGTGGGGAACTGGAACCCAATTTCATGAATATTTCCACAACAATGGTGATGAAAGAAACAATTGCCTATTTATCTCATCATACGATCTCCAAAGGAAAGAATATTGTGATAGATGATGATGCAGTTTCGGAGATCATTTCAAGTGATGAAGTGTTGCTGAAACGTGTTCTGATCAATATGCTGAAGAATGCACTGGAAGCAAGTAAATCAGGTGATACGGTAATTTTGAATTGCGAAAATGATAAGGATTTTGTAATATTCACCATAAAGAATAAGAGCTTCATGTCCGCCAAAGTACAGGCACAGGTCTTTCAGCGTTCTTTCTCTACAAAAGGTTCGGGGCATGGATTAGGAACCTATTCTATCAAACTCTTAACGGAAAGATATTTAAAAGGCACTACCGGATTTGCAAGTTCAGCAGATGAAGGGACAACTTTTTTTGTGCGGATCCCTTTAGCTAAAGAGGATGATATTGTAAAGATCATATCTAACTCCTGACCTGTTTGCAGAGCCGGTAATCATTTTTTTGCTTCAAATAAGGTCCATGGGTAAGCTTTCATATCCTTTAAATATTTTTCCTGCCATTGATATTCGGGATGCAGTTTATAAAATGTGGATCCGATAAAATCCTGTCCGCAAGGGTGTCCCATATGTGCCCAGAATTTCATATCCTTTGCAAGATCAGCAGTTGTGACTTTTGATTGCACAGCGCCCATCGGATAAAAGGGAGCGTTATCCCATTCCTTACAACCCAGGGGATCTTCATCAATATGCCCGCAAACAACACAACGGTTATTGGCATTTTTATTTTGCATCACATCGTAATGATCGGCTTCTAAAACCTTCCCTGCCTCAGCATCCAATTTACCTTTCAGGTCGGTGATGAGTTTTTCCATTCTGGTTCTTCTTGCATTGGGCGATGTTGTTTTATCATTCACATCAAACGTAGTTTCTTTTTTGATCAATGTAGAATCCATCGCAAAATTAGAACCGATCATGGCAGTATCCTTACTTCTCCAGAGATGATAATATTTTAAGCCCAGTTCCAGTTTAGCTACTTCATTTGTTTTGGTGTCGCCGATCAACCAGTCGTTCGCATAACCGCCATTATTATCTGTTGTGAAAATTTTCACCACATCATCAATGCTGTTACCATATTGTGCCGCTTTTCTTGCTCTTGCAAATTCAGGAATTGCAGTAGAATCGAAACCTTTGAATTGTGTGATGGTTGTTTCTGTAATTAATATCCCGTTAGCAGTGATCAAAAAATCATCACCGCTGTGAATGAATCCAGGCATACAATCCATTAAGATATGATTCCCTTTTTCGGGAACAATATCTGCGATCACATTCCAGTACTGCCCGAAAATATATTCAGTCCAGTTATTATGGCCGATCACGATCTTACCGTCTTTTGTAAAACTTCCTGTTGCTATAAATGCACTGCAATTACCGGGAGCTTTATTATCACCGCTGCCGGGTTTTATTTTATCCATTAATTGGGGAACATAATAAAATGCGAGTTCCATCATACCGTTGTAAGCGGTGATGTCGAGACTGTCATACTTTAGACCCTTTGCCTGCAGGCCTTCTGCAATACCAATGATCTCATCTTTGTATTCACGGTCTAATTTGGGCCAGAGAAAATTCTTTGCACAAGTACGATAAAAATTCCAGTCCCTTTTTGTTTCATGATCTAAATAATAACTCACTGATTGAATGGCTGTATCAATTTCTGTTGACAATAAATAACCATGCTGATAACCGATGTTTGAAGGAGAGCCTTCTAAATGAATATAGACCCAACCGTTCTTATTTTCTTTGGATGATTTTGCCAAACGATCTGTATTTTCTTTTTTGCTATTGCAGGAAATGAAAATCAGGGCAATGAATAAAAAGGATAATAAGCGCATAAGTTTTGGTTTGAAGAAGTAAGATAGAAAAAATTAAGGAATGTTTTTTGGAGCGAAAGACCTTCTCACCCAAAAGGCTTAACTAATTCTTTTGCGATCAGAAGGAAGAGCGTAATTAATGGAAGTGATTAGATGCAAGAAAAATAAATTTGGAAGAACTAAATAATTTAGTAATTTGCATCTAAATTCATTAGTTATGAGTTACGCCGGAAAAAATCTTCGTTACCTGCGCAAACTGCGCGGATGGACACAGGAAGAATGTGCCAACAAATTAAAAGTAAAACGTTCTTTGATAGGAGCCTACGAAGAAGAACGTGCTGAACCTAAATTGGAAGTGCAGAAAATTCTCTGCGACATCTTTAAAATAAGTTTCGAAGACTTATTATTAAAGGATATGACCAATGTAAAAGGTGTCAGCTACTTAGATCAGCGCCGCAAACTGAAAATGAGTGAAGCCACTGTTGCTGAAATTCAGTTCGTGCCTGTAAAAGCAGCGGCCGGTTATATGGCGGGCTATGCAGATCCTGATTTTCTGGATGAGCTGAATACTTTTACTTTACCCATGTTGGCTCCCGGGCAATACCGTGCATTTGAAATATTGGGCGATAGTATGTTGCCTACCCCCAGTGGCAGCGTGATCGTTGGTGAAAAGATTGATGATCTAGAGGAGTTGAAGAACAGCAATACTTATGTAGTGCTGTCGAAGAGCGAAGGTGTTGTTTATAAACGCGTAGTTAAAAACAACAGGGCAAAAAACAAATTAACACTGATCAGTGATAACCCGCAATACGAACCCTATCATGTAAATGCAGAAGACGTGTTGGAAGTATGGAAAGCCGTGTACATCATGCAGAAGGCAAATACGGTACAGCGCTGGGATGTAAATCAACTGGCGGGTATCGTCAATAATCTGCAGGAACAGGTGACCAGTTTAAAAAAGAAAATGAATTAAATATTTAAGTTTGATGTGTTAGTAAGTAAAGCTCCGATCTCTATCGGAGCTTTTTTGTTTCACGCAACGGCGCAGCGATACGGTTACCTATGCTTTAAAGTTTTAGAATTTCACGCAAAGAGGAGAGGGCGTAGCGTTTCTTCTTTTCTTTCCGCCGCGAGAAATCTTTGACTTCAATAGAAACCTCAATTATTGAGTTTGAATGATCGAATGATCTACGATAGCAAATACATGCTCTTTCTTTTTGGGTTCTATTAAATGCAAACCCGTGAATCTGCTGAATGCCGGAAGCACAGCATGTTCTTTTCCAAAATAGAAGCAGGGGAAACGCAGGCTTTGTTTGGCAATACCACTTACCTGTATACCCGGATGAATATGTCCGGTGAATGAATATAAATTGGAACTTTCGGTTGCCGTTGTAACATCATGTACAAAACGAAAATTATTTACGACCATCTCATTTTGATAGGTCTGGATATTTGCCTGTGCATACCATTCATCTTTGAGAATATCATGATTGCCTTTGATCAAATGAAACTGAATGGACGAAAGATCGCCTCTCCACTTTTTGAACAGGTCCATTTCTTTATTGGCTTCACTGTGAAAAAGATCACCTACAATAATTAACTGCTCCGGTTTAAAAGAACTGATCTGATCAATCAAACGCTGAATGTCTTCCTTAAAGACATTTTGGGGAATGCCGATGCCGCTTTTGCGGAAATGCCCTGTCTTTCCGAAATGAAGATCAGAAACGATCAATGCCTTTTCTTCCTCCCAGAACAAACAACGTTGCGGTGATAACCAAAAATTATTTTCACTTAGTTTGTAATAAAAAGCTGCCTTCATGCTACTAATAAACGGTAAAATTAAAATAATGCAATAGTATTGTTTTTAATTATTAGTTTTCGTTACTTTATAGAACTTTAAATTCATTACTTCAACCAAAACCTAGATTATGTCAGACTCATTTACAGATGAAACAACCGGACCAGAATACGGTAGTTTAAAAACATTGACTGTTCTTACTTTTATTGGAAGCGCTATTGGCTTTGTGGGTGGTATCTGGCAATTCATTCATGCAGAAAAAGGCGTAGCAGATATGGAAGCTGCCATGAATAACCCTGATCTGCCGGAATTCGCCAAAAAAATGATGACACCTGAAGCTTTGGAAGCTGCTAAACTGCAAGCCGCTAACAAATTGCCCCTTCTTATTATCGGGTTATTGGGAGTGATCTTATGTACAGTTGGAGCCATACAAATGCGAAAATTAAAACAACAGGGGTATTATTTATGGCTGATCGGTGAGATACTTCCTGTTATTGGAAGTGTTCTATTTGTAGGAGCGTCTGCATTTGCAGGTGGCTTTATGATTTATATTATTTACGGAATTTTGCTGTTGTTTATAATTCTCTATACATTACAACGCAAGTATCTGATCAATAAATAATTGTTTATTTGATTATTATGAGCAGATAAGATTTATATCTTATCTGCTCTTTTATTTTTCTAATTGCGATTGCATTCTCTTAATACGGTCCTCCATTTTTTCGGAAGAAAGATTATTCCTGTTCAGGTCATCTACTTTAATGGGAAAACAAAAGGGCGTTAACTGTTGAGGATAGGTAATGACGATATTGCTCTCCTTGATTCTTTGTAAAGCATTACGCAGACGTACTTCTTCCATTTGCTGGTCAAACACTTCCTGATAAGCCTGGCGTAATAGGATATTATTCGGTTCATATTCACTGAAGACCCTGAAAAGCAACCCTGCAGAGGATTGTAAATGCCTTGCTTTTTTTTGTTCACCGGGATAACCCTGAAAGATCAACCCGCCGATCACTGCAATATCCCGAAACTTACGACTTGCCATTTCAGCACTGTTCACACTTTTTTGTATATCGTTCAATAGATTTTCAGCACTTAATAATTCATATACATTACTATCATCAACCGGGATCGGCTGATCACTCAACAACTCAAAACCATAATCATTCATGGCGATGGAAAAAGTGATGGGTGTTATTTGTCCGATACGATAAGCCAACAATGCAGCCATCGCTTCATGCACCAGTCTTCCTTCAAAAGGATAAACAAATAAATGATAGCCGTCTTTTGTCTCGATCTGTTCAATCAGCAATTCATTTACTTTGGGAACATGCGATAATTGTTGTTGCAGATCGAATAATGGCAGCAATTCTTTTAATTCTATTGGTAATTTTTTTCTTGCAGAAGAAGATACACGGTCTAGTGTTTTGCGCAACATCAAACCAAGATTGGCAGAAAGCGACATTCTTCCGCCCGTCCAACTAGGCACAATTGATTTTTTTGAGGAAGATGGTTTTACGATCGCGGTCATTTCTTTAATGCCGATCAATTCCAGGTTTCTTCCCGCCAAAGTAAAAACAGTTCCGGGTTCCATTCTGCTAACAAACCATTCTTCTACTACGCCGATAAACTTTCCATTCATCAGTTTTACTTTCAGCATGGCATCACTAACGATGGTGCCGATATGCATGCGATGGCGCATCGCAATTCTTCTGTTGCTGATGAAATACAAACCATTTTCAATTTCAACCTTTTTATATTCATCATAATGCTGCAATGCAATGCCACCTTCGGTGATATTGTGCAAGATTGCACGCCATTCCTGATCAGTCATATCAGAAAAGCAATAAGTGCTTTTCACTTCTTCAAAAATCACATCCGGCCTGAAACCTTCTCCCACAGCCAGTGTGCATAGATATTGAGTAAGTACATCAAAACACAGCAGCATGGGCTCTTTACTTTCAATGATATTTTCTTTGATGGCTTCTTGTAATGCAGCCGATTCCATTAATTCCAATGAATGGGTGGGGAGAAAAAATATCTTGCTGATATCGCCAGGCGCATGACCGCTTCTTCCTGCACGTTGTAAAAAACGGGCTACCCCTTTGGGAGAGCCTACTTGAATCACTGTATCAACGGGGCGAAAATCAACTCCCAGGTCTAAACTTGCCGTGCAAACAACTGCTTTTAATTTTTGTGAATGCAGTGCATCTTCGATCCAATTTCGCAGTTCTCTTTCAATACTTCCATGATGCAATGCAATGGCACCTGCCAGTTGCGGGGCAATATTCAATATGGTCTGATACCAGGTTTCACTCATTCCTCTTGTATTAATGAAAATGAGTGTTGTATTGCTTTGCTCGATGATGGGAATGATCTTTTCTGCAAGTTTGATACCAAGATGACCTGCCCAGGGATATTTTTCTATCTCATCGGGAATAATTGTTTCTACTTTAATTTGTTTATCCAATTTTGCCTGGACAATGACGCCTTTTTGTTGCAAAGGACTCAATAAGACTTCTTTGGCCTGTTGAAGGTTTCCGATAGTGGCGGAAATACCCCAGAGGGAGATGGGTGAAACGTCAAAAGTGAAAGGTGAATAGTTTGCAGTTATTTCTTTATTCACTTTTGACTTTTGACAATTCACAATATGACTAATGGCGAGTTCAACCTGGACACCACGTTTACTTCCCATCAATTCATGCCATTCATCAACTGCTATGATCTGAAGTGATTGAAATAATTCAGAATTATTCTTCTGAGCCAAAAGTAAATGCAAACTTTCCGGAGTAATGATAAGTACTTCGGGCATATTGCGTTTCTGTTTTTGCCGCTCGGAAATTTCAGTATCGCCGTTGCGGATTCCGATCTTCCAGTTCATGCCCAATTCATCGATCACTAATTCCATTGCCCGGCCTATATCTTTTGCCAAAGCACGAAGCGGAGTGATCCACAATAATTGCAAACCATTATTCTTTTTGGTTTGATAATGATCGGGATGCTGATTGATGAATTGAATTAATGCGCCGAGAAATACTGAAAATGTTTTGCCACATCCGGTAGGAGCATTTACCAATCCGCTTTTATGGTGAAGAATATGCTTCCATGTTTCTTCCTGAAACGCAAACGGCTGAAAACCTTTTCGGGAAAGCCACTCATGAATAATGATATGGCCTTTCGTATCCATTATGTTAATAGATTTGCTCATTTAAAAGCAAACTCTTTATACCATATATTCATTAATAAAGTTTCATTTAATTCAGCGCTACAGAGTTGTGTGGATGTGATGCAATAAGCGGCACAGATTGTTCCTAACTGCATGCATTTCTGCACATCAAAATTGTTGAGATACCCGAATAAATAACCGGAGAAGAAACTATCGCCTGCACCATTGGCATCTTTCAAGTGCAGGTTTTGTAATGCAGGCTGATCGATCCATTCTCCATTTTTTGTGAGGGCAGTAGATCCTTTCTTTCCATGTGTGCAAACAACCAGTTCTTTATTTCCATCCATTAGTTGCTCCATAGTTGCTTTATAATTGCTTAAGTTATCCGAACTTAAAAAAATATAATCCGCTATTTCACTGAAAGGCTCGTGATAAGGATTGCCTTCATTATAATCGTGAAGATCTGTCCAAATGGGTTTGTTATATTTTTTCAACAAAGGGATCAATTGCAAAGTATAGGGAATGATGTTCAACACGACAATATCAGAGTTCTTTATTTCTTCTTCAATCTTTTCAATATTTAAAGAAACTTCAACAGATGATTGTGTGATGAACATGGAGATCCTTCCGCCATCTGCATCCATGATATTAAAATGCCGTTCAGTTCCTTTTGGATCAATATCATAAAAAAAGTCAACTGCTTCTTTTTTTAAAAAGCCGATTATTTTCTTGCCATACTCATCATCTCCTAAAATGGAATGGAGCATATTGGGTACGGCGAGTTTGGTCAAATTCAATGCTTTACCCGAACCCGTTGAACCTGTTGCTTCATGAAACGGTGCCACATGGATGGTTTGTGGAACAGGCTGGGGTAATTTTGGTAAATAGACGATATGGTCGAATGTTGTACCACCAATGATGAATATCTTTTTCACAAAAATTCTTTTACGAAAGATAGTTCGATTGGGTGAATTTTTATGGAGCCATTTGTATATCGGGTGAATAAATATATTTTAATTAAGTAAGGTTTCTGCACTACAATTGATACATTAGACTTTCAACTTGCAACATATGTTTGAAAAAATATTTCAGTTAAAGCAACATCATACTTCAGTAAGAACAGAAGTGCTGGCAGGTCTGACCACTTTCTCAACGATGGCATATATTTTAGTTGTAAATCCTCTGATCTTATCCAAGACAGGAATGGATTTTAATGCAGTTGTTGTATCTACGGCATTAGCTGCAGCCATTGGTTGTTTAATGATGGCTTTATATGCTAATCTCCCCATTGCACAGGCACCGGGCATGGGATTGAATGCATTCTTCGCTTATACGATCGTTTTAGGAATGGGTTATACCTGGCAGTTTGCTTTGACCGCGGTTTTTCTAGAAGGAATTTTATTTATCATTCTTTCAATGTTGAATGTTCGGGAATTGATCATCAACAGCATTCCGCTGAATTTAAAATATGCGATCTCTGTAGGGATCGGTCTTTTTATTGCTTTGATCGGATTGGTGAATGCGGGTGTCGTTGAAACAGGAATGATTCATATCGGTAATAATAAATTAGACGGGGTAATCGTAAAATTAGGTGATATGCGGTCGTATGCAGCCATTTTAGTGGTTGTAGGATTACTGATCAGTGCAGTGTTGATGTATAAAAAAATAAGTGCTGCCTTATTGGTCGGGATATTGGTTGCAACAATAGTTGGTATTCCATTCGGATTAACTCATTTACCCGATGGCGGAAAGTTAATGAGTATGCCGCCTTCTATTGCACCTGTTTTTTTCAAAATGCAATTTACTAAAATATTTTCCTGGGATATGCTGGTCATCCTATTCACTTTATTAAGCGTGAATTTATTTGATACAGTAGGCACATTGATCGGTTGTTCTTCTGCAGCAGGATTATTAAAAGACGGGAAAGTGCCGAATGTAAAAAAAGCTCTATTATCCGATGCAGTTGCGACGACGTCGGCAGGAATCTTAGGAACAAGTGTGATCAGTTGTTATGTGGAAAGTGCCGCCGGTATAGCATCCGGTGGCAGGACAGGGTTAACGGCATTTACCGTAGCCATTATGTTTTTATTATCATTATTCTTTGCCCCATTATTTGCCATGATCCCTGCTGCAGCGACTTCCTCGGCATTGATCATTGTTGGACTACTGATGATGGCTGAAGTTCGCCATATAGATTTTTCTGATGTCACCAATGCTTTGCCTGCATTCTTAGCGATCATCATGATGCCGTTTACTTACAGTATTGCAGAAGGTATCAGTTTTGGGATGATTAGTTATGTTTTGATCAAAGTATTCAGCGGACGGTATAAAGAGATAAGTATAGTGATGTATGTGTTGGCTGTATTATTTATTGTTGGACTTGTAATGAAATAAAAAAGATCAATCTTTCTTAGGAAAAGTTTTTTCCAGCAAATTGAATATTATCGCTTCAATTTTTAAAGAGACTTTGTCAATAATCACACTCACAGCATCCTGAACTTTAGGAATGGAAAGAACAGAATTCAAAATAGTATTTCTTCTGAGAAATGCAGCCCTTTTAAAAATACTATTTCGTATCAACAGTGAATAATTATCCTGCAAAAATTCCCAGTTATTCTCCAATTCATTTTCCAACTCTTCTTTTCTCACATGCAGGGAATCGATCTTTTCGTTCAATGCATCGAGGCTTGCAATATTGGATTTAATTTTCTTCATCTGAATTTTGTTTTAAAACGATACGGATAACCGGATTGATGAAAAATGCCTTTCTGAATAATGTGATCAAGAGCGTGATCAGGATCAAAATACCGGTTGTAATGCCAAAGCCGGCTGTATTACTGTGTAGCAGATCCGACAACCAGAAACTTACAGTAAATCCTGCAAAAAGCAAGATCAGGAAAAGCATAAACAGGGAGACCACTAGCCATACAACGATCCCGCTGGTCTTTGCATTGGTGCGCAGCAATTCCATCTTAAATAGATCGATCCTAAGTTCAACATATTCCTGCAAGAGCTTTTTATTGCTGAGCAAAAATTCGATGATCGTTTGTTCACTTTCCATGTATATAATTATTTCATGAATTTACGAATTTAAATGGCTTGGATAAAAGAAGATTTAATATCAGTTGATGGATTTGATAGTACCATCGGCTTTTTTAATGAAGTATAGTTTCCTGTTTTCGAGATAATTCGTATTGTTCGCTGATTTGTTTTTGACAGCGCGGATATCGAAATCGTTAAACAGTTTATTGCTCTTTTCTGATAAGAAATTGATACTATTTTGATCGTGTGCCAGCAGCAGCTTTGTAAAATGATACATGGATTCAAAACCTTTGAAGGCCATATCACTTGGCCTTCCTGCATATTTTGTTTTGTAATTGCTGATGAACAAATTAACAAGTTTATCTGTCTTCGGAAAATTATATGGCGAAGTATAGACGATATCGATTCCCTTACAATCGGGTTTGTCAAGGTCTTTGATGCCATCCCATGTTGGCATTCCGATCGCAACAGAAAGAAAACCCGGAGAACTACTCAAAGCCCTGACCAAGCGCAGGCCAAAAGCTTCATTGATGGTTCCACAGATCACTATATTTTTTTTAGTACTGTCTAAGGCCAATAATACATTTCTGGTATTGAATGTGTCGGAAAGTTCAACGGTCTTAATTTTTAAAGGAATGCTGGCAGTCGTTTTTGCAGATTCATTAAACACAGACTGGATCATATCTTCTACAGGTCCTTTTTTCCGGAACATCACGATATTGCCTGTTGCATAATATTTCTGTAAGTGCTTATACAATTCTTCGCAATGGGTGCGCAATGTAGAATTGATAATAACGAAATACGGATTGTTGTTGATGCCGCCATCATTTGGAAAAGTGGAAGAGATCAACGGAATCTTTTTCAGTAATGCAAGATCTGCCAGAGGTTTTATTTCCTTGCTGTTGGTAAATGATGCAATGATAAGTGATACATCATTTAATTCGTTTTTTTGAATGAGTGAACTGATGTTTGCAGTTTTTGTATCATATACAAAAATATCCGCATTGATGCCTTCCTGTTGTAAGGAATCAACGGCCATCATTACGCCATTATAAAAATCCAATCCCGGTAAAACAGATTTGGGTAAATTATTGATTCCTGCTTTGTAAGTATCGCCGTCAAATGCCGAGTCCAGGTAAATGGGAGCGAAGACAGCAATCTTATAGTGTTTTGTTTCAGTTTGGGCAAATAAAACGGGTGTTGAAAATACAAAACAAACGAACAAAAAAATGCGATGAACTATTCTCATAAAACGAATATTAATTGGTTATTCCCATTCAATAGTTGCCGGCGGTTTACTGCTGATATCATATACCACCCGATTGATGCCGCGAACATTATTGATGATCTCATTTGAAATATCGGCGAGGAATTCATAAGGTAAATGTGCCCAATCGGCCGTCATGCCATCCACAGAGGTTACTGCTCGTAATGCAACTGTGAATTCATAGGTTCTTTCATCACCCATCACACCCACACTTTTAACGGGTAATAAAATGGTACCTGCCTGCCATACTTTTTCGTAGAGGCCGCTCTCTTTTAATGCGTTGATATAAATATGATCAGCTTCCTGCAGCATTGCCACTTTTTCTTTTGTGATATCACCCAATATCCTGATGGCCAAACCTGGTCCTGGAAAAGGATGGCGTTGGATCATTTCTGCTGGAATGCCCAATTCCAATCCCACTTTTCTTACTTCATCTTTAAATAAGGATCTCAATGGTTCTACCAGATCCAAATGAATTGTATCAGGCAATCCGCCAACATTATGATGCGATTTGATGGTCTGCGATGGGCCATGCACACTTACGCTTTCGATCACATCAGGATAAATGGTTCCCTGCCCTAAAAATTTTACACCCGCTACTTTTTTTGCTTCTTGTTGAAATACATCTATGAATAATTTACCGATTATCTTTCTTTTTGTTTCGGGGTCTGAATGACCTGCGAGTTCTTTATAAAACAATTCCTTGCTGTCGATTCCGGTAACATTCAGATTAAGTTGTTTGTAGGTTTCCAATACCTGCTCAAATTCATTTTTGCGCAGCACTCCGTTATCTACAAAAATGCCGTGCAGGTTTTTACCTATGGCTTTGCTGATCAATGTTGCAGCAACAGTACTGTCAACACCGCCGCTTAATGCCATGATCACCTGCGCATCGCCGATCTGTTTTTTCAATTGTTCAACCGTTTCGTGAACAAAAGATGCCGGTGTCCAGTTTTGACTGCACCCGCAAATATGAACAAGGAAATTTTTTATGATCTTTTTCCCTTCAGTTGAATGATATACTTCAGGATGAAATTGTAAACCGTAGAGAGGATGTATGATGTTTGATGTATGATGTTTTTCTCCCGACTCCTGACTCCCGACTCCCGACTTTTTAAAGGCTGCAACAGGAATACTCTCGGTAGTTGCCAATATTTCAAAGCCGTCAGGCAGTGAAACAATGGAATCGCTATGGCTCATCCATACCTGTGAATTATTACTTACATCATTCAATAAAACATCTTCTTTTATTTTTTCGAGTTTAGCCCTGCCATATTCTCGTTTGTTACTTTTATCAACGCGGCCGCCAAATTCTTTTGCTGTTAATTGTGCCCCGTAACAAACACCGAGTACGGGTAATTGTTTTATGAAGGAAGGAATATCAACAGTAGGGGCTTTATCTTCATTTACACTGAAAGGAGAACCACTTAGAATGATCCCCTTCAAATTCTTATCGATCGAAAAAGATTTATGAAAAGGAATGATCTCGCAATACACATTTGCTTCTCTTACGGCACGGGCAATAAGCTGTGTATATTGGCTGCCGAAATCGAGGATTAGAATTTTTTCAGTCATGCGCAAATGTAAAAGAATTAAGATGATTAGCGGTGAATACAGGCATAGGAATGGTTATAAATTCACAAATGTTTTTTCTAACTTGCTGAAATAATTTAATAACATGAAAAATTTCATATTCACATTCATTGCAGTGGCTTTCTTTTTATCAGGTTGCGACCTTATTATCGGCAAAAGAGTGAAAGGAAGTGGTAATATAGTTTCTGAACAAAGAAATATCCGGACAGCCGTTAAGATCAAACTTGCGGGAAGTTATGATGTGGAACTAACCAAAGGTTCAAATGCATCCCTGAAAGTGGAAGCAGACGATAATCTGATGTCGCATATCATCACCGAAAATGAGGGAGATTGGTTGGTCATCAAATCCAGAGAGCATGAAAGATTGGTCTCAACAAATAATATCAAAATATTTATAACTACTGATGAACTTGAAGCTGTAGAATTAGCCGGCAGTGGCAATATTGTAGGGAAAGATAAATTCAATAGCAGCAATAAATTGGAATTACATATTGCCGGAAGTGGTAATATGGACCTTTTGATCAATGCACCGAAAGTGAAAGCTGAGATCGCAGGAAGCGGGAATATCATCGTTGCAGGGGAAACAAAGGATGAGGAGATACGAATAGCAGGTCATGGTGATTATAAGGGGGAGAACCTCAAAGCCGAGAACGCCCAAATTCATATTGCCGGCAGTGGCGATGTAAAGGTATTTGCTGATAATACACTGGATATCAATATTGCCGGCAGCGGCAGTGTTTTTTATAAAGGTAATCCAAAAGTTTCTCAACATATTGCCGGCAGCGGTGAGATCAAGCAATTGCAGTAGTTTTTTACTTCAATGACCGATTTTTAACAGAATTCGGGCCTTTTATTTATCTGAAACGGCCTCAAACAAGCATTTTGCTGTTCTGAGTACCTGCTTCCTTGCATTTCCAACTCTTACTTAAGCAAACTTCTCATCATTAAGATTACAATAAGTAGCGTTTGCAAACGTTATAGGTGAAGTTGAAATGTAATATCCTTTGAAAGGTAGGGGCTATTTATTTGGACAATAGTGCTCCTCAGCCAGTCATTTCTTTAAACCCAGTGAAAAAATGGAAAAAGGATACAGAATATTATTAGCAGAAGATGAACCTAAATTAAGCCAGGTTATTCAGGAGGAACTGACAAATCATGGATTTAAGACAGATGTTGCCTTTGATGGACAAATAGCAGAAAAATTGTTTAACCAGCATCAATACTCTCTGGTCTTATTAGACATCAATCTCCCTTATAAAAATGGGCTGGCACTCTGTAAAGAGTTTCGTGCTGCGAATAAGAATATCCCTATCATCATGTTGACCGCTTTAGGGGAATTGCAAGATAAAATGGATGCTTTTGGAGTGGGAGCTGATGATTATATCGTAAAGCCTTTTCATTTCGATGAACTGTTTGCAAGAATAAAAGTGTCCCTGAAGAGATCCGATACAACAGATGCCAATCAAACGAATATTGATGTAGAAGACCTACATATCGATTTTACTACCAAGACTGTTACAAGGGCGGGTGCTGAGATCCCACTTACCGCCAAAGAATTTTCTTTATTGACATTATTAGCGAATAACAGGAATAAAGTAATATCCAAGCAGGAGATATTAGAAAAGGTATGGGACCTTAATTTTGATACAGGTACCAATACAATTGAAGTGTATATCAGTTTTCTGCGAAATAAGATCGACAAGAAGTTTGAAGAAAAATTAATTCATACCAAACCGGGCTTCGGTTATTATATGAAATAAAAGAATCGCATGAATCTGAAACTCCGCTTTACAGCCCTTTTCACTTTTTTTGTAGCTATTGTATTGGTGATCAGTTCTGCCACCATTTATATTTTGTATTACAGTACAAGCACTGATGATTCTTATCAACGATTACATGCGGATGCTGTAAAATCTTATAACAATTTCATCGGACTTGCAGCAAAGGATACAAATACTGTCATCGCAAAATCGCATGAAGAAGAGAGGGGCTCCTTTAGCAATGAAAAACTGGCTATATATGATTCGGCATATAAAATAGTATTCAAAGATCCGGAATCTGTTTACACACAATTAGACACTGCGCTGATTCATCATATCCGAAGTACACCTGCTTTTGAATACAGATATATGTCTGGGGATACTGAATGTGAAGCATTTTATATGCCCGAACACAAAATATATATCCTGATATCTGCTATAGATAATGATGAATTGGTCAAATTAAAAAGATTGAAACTGATCTTGGGATCTGTATTTGCAGGAGGCTTGCTGATCACATTACTGATCTCTATATTTTTTGTTACTGAAATATTGAGCCCGCTCACAACATTGAGCGCACAGATGCAGCGAACCACTGAATTAAATCTTTCTGAACGGTTAGATATTGGAAAGGGCAAAAAAGAAGTGAATCAGATCGCTAAGAATTTTAATGCCATGCTTGAAAGGCTAAATCGGGCCTTTGAGTCTCAAAAAAGTTTTGTACACCATGCTTCCCATGAATTAAGAACGCCGCTTGCTACAATGTTGTCTCAGACAGAATCGGCATTACGTAAAGACCTTTCTAAAGAAGAGTATAAGGAGGTTTTGGAATCACTGCAGGAAGATCAGATCGGATTGATCGACCTTACCAATTCATTGTTGCTTTTATCACAGTATGAAAAGATACAATCTTCGGGTAAATGGCCTTTAATGCGAATCGATGAAGTGCTGTATGATACAATCAGCGCTACTAAGAAAATGCTGCAGGGTGTTGATGTAGAATTGCAGTTTACCAATGTGCCCGAAGATGAAAATGAATTAATGATCAAAGGAAATGAAGCATTGCTAAAAGTAGCATTTAGTAATTTGATTAAGAATGCCTGGCAATATTCTTCCGATAAAAAAGTAGTTGTAACAATTGATGGAAGAGATCAAATGCTCTATGTTTATTTTGATAATCACGGCAGCATGCTTACTGAATCGGAAATAGAAAAACTTAAAGTGCCTTTTTTTCGAGGCAGTAATGCGGCAAATGTAAAAGGGTTTGGATTGGGCCTTTCCATTGTTCAGCGGATAATTACTTTACACCATGGAAGTTTTGAATATTCTTTCATTGAACCTTTTACCAACAGGTTTACCACTTCATTTAAAGCAGGGGCATAAAAAAACAGTCAACAAGAGCTGACTGTTCTCCTATAAAATATGTTAATTAAGCTTTTACGGCAGCTTTTCTTTTTGCTAATTTGCTTTTTAAGTTGGCAGCTTTATTCTTATGAATAATACCACGTTTAGCCAATTTATCGATCATTGAAACTACATCAGGTAACTTTTCGTCATAAACTTTCTTGTCGTCAGAAGTTTTTAACTCACGAATAGCGTTACGGGTAGTCTTACCATAATACTTATTTCTGTCTCTGCGTTTGGCTGCTTGCCGGGTGTCTTTTTTAGTCGCTGAATGATTTGCCATATTTCCTTTTTAAGGACGGCAAAGGTAAGGCCAAACATTTAAACTGTGAAATTTTAAATGAAAAAAATTATAGCCTGTGGATTCACTGTTATTTACCATATTGGCAATAAAGCGCTCAGAATGGGAAAAATTGCCTTTTTTACGCCTATTAAACACGATATTTGCCTTCATTTCTCATAAGCAGCAATCTCTCAAAATGAAGGATTTTTCTTACATCACCAACTCGCATCCCGAGTATATTGAAAGTTTATATCTGGATTTTATTAAAGACCCCAATAAAATTGATCCGGAATTAAAGAAATTCTTTGAAGGATTCGATTTCGCTGTTGCAAATGGTCAGACAGGGGTTTCTTCAAATGGTCAGACTAATGCTATTTCTGAAAATATAGATTGGTTCACCGAAGTGAATGCTTACCGAATGATCCTTGGTTATCGAAATAAAGGGCATCTAATTGCAAAAACAAACCCGATCCGGGAAAGGAAAGACCGTCACGCAAATCTGGATATTTCATTTTTCGGTTTAAAGGAAATTGATCTTGACAAAGAATTATTTGTTGGAAACCTGATTGGATTAGGGAAGACTTCTTTACGAAATATTATCGCACATCTTCAAAGATCCTATGCCGGTAATCTGGGGATTGAATTCAAATATATCACCGATCAGGCCAAGATCGATTGGCTTACAAATGAGATCGAAAATAATTTTTCTGTGCAATTATCAATACCTAAAAGGAAACGGATATTAGAAAAATTGAATCAGGGCGTGATGTTTGAAAAATTTTTGCATACCAAATATGTTGGACAGAAAAGATTTTCATTAGAGGGTGGTGAAACAACTATTGCGGCTTTAGATTCGATCATAACAACTGCTGCTAATCATGATGTACAGGAAGTGGTGATTGGGATGGCACATCGCGGCAGGTTAAATGTATTGGCGAATATCATGGGCAAGACCTATGAACAGATCTTCAGTGAGTTTGAAGGAACTGCAAAAGTGGATCAAACTATGGGCAGTGGTGATGTAAAATATCATATGGGTTATGGAAGCGATGTCCTGACTGCGGATGATAAAAATATTCACCTGAAATTAATGCCCAATCCTTCTCATCTGGAAGCAGTGGATCCGGTTGTGCTTGGTTTTGCGAGGGCGAAGGCGGATGTTATGTATGATAGTGATTTTGATAAGATCCTTCCGATATTGATTCATGGAGATGCATCAGTTGCCGGTCAGGGGATCGTGTACGAGATATTGCAAATGTGTAACCTGAAAGGTTATTATACCGGTGGAACCATTCATTTCGTGATCAATAATCAGATCGGCTTTACAACAGATTTTGATGATGCAAGAAGTGCAGATTATTGTACTTCAGTGGCTGCGATGATCCAAGCTCCCGTATTGCATGTAAATGGTGATGATGCAGAAGCTGTTGTTAAATGCGCAGAGATCGCTACTCGCTATAGGCAGGAATTTAATTCGGATATATTCATTGATATGGTTTGTTATCGACGTCATGGTCATAATGAAGGGGATGATCCAAAATATACGCAGCCACAGTTGTATGCATTGATCGATAAACATCCCAATCCCCGTGAAGTATACACGAATTATTTATTGGAAACAGGTGAATCAGACGCAAAAGAATTGGCCAAAGAAATGGAGAAGAAATTCTGGGCCGACCTGCAGGAAAGATTGGATGAAGTAAAACAACATCCATTGCCTTACAAATATCAGGCACCTGAAATAGCATGGAAAAGTTTAAGAAAAGCAACTACAGAAGATTTTGATGCATCACCTCTGACAGCTATTGATGAAAATAGATTAAGAAACCTATTCAAGGGAATCATGGCTTGGCCGGCCGATTTTAGGCCTTTGAAGAAAGTAGAGAAACTCCTACAGGAAAAAATAAAATTACTGGAAACTGAAAATAAAATTGATTGGGCAACCGGAGAGTTGTTGGCTTATGCTTCAATCATTACAGAAAATAAAATTGTTCGCATGAGCGGACAGGATGTAAAGCGTGGTACATTTTCTCATCGTCATGCTGTGTTACGTGACGAGGAAACCAATAAAGGCTACAATCGATTAAAGAATCTTCAGGAAGGACAGGAAAAATTTCGCATTTACAATTCTTTACTGAGTGAATATGGTGTGCTTGGTTTTGAGTATGGTTATGCTTTGGCAAACCCCGATTCATTGGTTATTTGGGAAGCGCAATTTGGTGATTTTAGTAATGGTGCTCAAACGGTGATCGATCAGTTTTTGGCTGCCGGCGAACAAAAATGGAACAGGATGAATGGCGTTGTAATGCTCTTGCCGCATGGATTTGAAGGGCAAGGTCCCGAACACAGTAGTGCCAGAATGGAACGCTATTTGCAAATGTGTGCCGAACTGAATTTGGTGATCACGAATATCACAACTGCAGCTAATTTATTTCATGTAATGAGAAGACAGATCACCTGGCAATTTAGAAAGCCCTTGATCAATTTTTCCCCAAAAGCGTATTTACGTTATCCGGGGAGTTACAGCCCGGTGAATGATTTTACACATGGTGGATTTAAAGAACTGATCGATGATGTTTTTGTTAAAGATGCAGCAGCCGTAAAGAAAGTTCTATTCTGTACAGGTAAATTATATTTTGAATTGGCAGAAAAGCAATTGAAAGAGGAGATCACTGAAGTAGCGATCATACGATTGGAACAGATCTATCCAATACCTCAAAAACAATTGAATGAATTATATAAAAAGTACAATAAAGCCATTTGGTTTTGGGTGCAGGAAGAACCACTGAATATGGGAGCAGCTTCATTTCTGAAAATGAATCTGCAGCATATTAATTTTGGTGTCATTAGCCGTAATGCAAGCGCGGCAACAGCTACAGGTTATGCCAAAGTTCATGCACAGGAACAGAAAGAAATTATTGATACAGCATTTTCAATTTAAACCCCTAACCCCTAAAGGGGAATAGGAAATTTATAAATGATTTTAAACTCTCCCTTTAGGGAGTTGGAGGGCATTATGATCGATATTAAAGTTCCGTCAGTTGGCGAATCTATCAGCGAAGTTACTTTGTTGAAATGGACAAAGCAGGAAGGCGATTATGTAGACCGAGATGAAGTGATCGCAGAATTAGAAAGCGAAAAAGCCACTTTTGAAGTGAATGCAGAAAAGGCAGGAACTTTACAGAGACTGGCTGCAGAAGGCGATACGATCCTTATTGGCAGTGTATTGGCAAAGATCGATGAAACAGCGGAAAAACCATTTGCAAGTTCCAAGTTGCAAGATTCAAGCAACCAAGAACCAGCAACCGGTGATCCGAAACCCGAAACCGGTAACCAGCAACCTGCAACTGAACTTAAAGCAACGCCTGTTGCCAATGCGATCATTGCAGATAAAAAAGTTGACCCGAGTTCTATTACGGCTTCAGGCTATGGAGGTAAGATCTTAAAGAATGATGTATTGGATGCATTGACAAATCCCGGAAAAAAAGGATTTGGCGGAGCTGAATTATTCAGCAGAAATATTCGTCAGGAAAAGATGAGTAATCTTCGTAAGACCATCAGTAAAAGGCTGGTGGAATCAAAAAATACGACTGCCATGCTCACCACTTTTAATGAAGTGGATATGGGCGCCATCATGAATATCCGCAAACAATACAAAGACAAATTCAAAGAAGCACATGGTGTTAATCTGGGCTTCATGAGTTTCTTTACAAAAGCCTGCGCCATTGCTTTAAGCGAATGGCCAACCGTAAATGCATATATAGATGGCAATGAAATTATTTATCATGATTATGCCGATATCAGTATTGCAGTGAGTACACCCAGAGGGTTGACGGTTCCTGTGATCAGAAATGTTGAAAGCCTTAGTATGGCTGATGTAGAGAAGAAAGTAGTGGAATTGGCTGCGAAGGCAAGAGACAGTAAATTAACTACTGAAGAATTGACCGGTGGAACATTCACCATTACGAACGGGGGTGTGTTTGGAAGTTTGATGAGTACTCCGATCATCAATATTCCGCAGAGTGCTATTTTAGGAATGCATAAGATCCAGGATAGGCCAATGGCGATAAATGGGAAAGTAGAGGTTCGCCCGATGATGTATCTGGCATTGAGTTACGATCACAGAGTTATTGATGGAAGAGAAAGTGTAAGTTTTCTGGTTCGCGTAAAAGAATTATTAGAAAACCCTGAATTGATATTACTGGGAAAAGATCCGGTAAAAACATTGTTGGAATTGTAAAACCATCCTCTGAAGGGCTGTTGTAAAACTCTCCTATATTTGATTCTCATGCTATTTTGTAACACTTTAATAATTCCCCTTTAGGGGGTAGTGGTATGCGTTTTCAATCTTATTTCAATACAGCTATCAGTTTAATTAAAACGTATGACGGTTCGATTCCGCTGCAACATTTTTTAAAACAATATTTTTCGCAACATAAAAAGCATGGTTCGAAAGATAGAAAGTTCATCACTCATTTATGTTATTGTTACTATCGATTAGGTCATTCATTAAATGAATTATCAGTTGAAGAAAAATCAAAAGCTGCTATTTATTTGTGTAATGATACAGCAGGAGAGTGGCATATCTTATTTGATGAAACATGGAAAGAATGGAGTTGTAATTTGAAGGATCGGATCATCTTCATTCAAAATAAATATCCTGCATTTTCTGTTCTTGACATTTTTCCATGGAGAGATGCATTAAGTGATACTATTGATGCAACTGCATTTGCTGCTTCTCACTTAATTCAACCCGATCTTTTTTTACGAATTCGTCCCGATAAAGAAAAAGCAGTAATTGAAAAGTTGCAGGCCAATCAAATTCCATTTCAGCAATTAACTTCAACTTGTTTGGCTTTGCCCAATTCAAGTAAAATAGATGCTGTTTTGAGTATTGATGAAGAAGTGGTAATACAGGATTATTCATCCCAAAAAATTGCAGACTTTCTTCAACTACTGGCGATTTACGATTCACGATTCACGGTTTGGGATTGCTGTGCAGCGAGCGGCGGCAAATCAATACTAGCTGTGGATGCTTTACAAAATGTTCAATTAACGGTCAGTGATGTTCGGACTTCTATACTGCAAAATCTCAAACAGCGTTTTGCAAAAGCAGGGATAAAGAAATTTGATTCATTCATAGTTGATCTTACTAAACCGATCAACCTGCCGATTGATCAACCATTCAACTTTATTCTCTGCGATGCTCCTTGTAGCGGTAGCGGAACATGGGGCAGAACACCCGAACAATTGTATTTTTTTAACGAAGAAAAGGTCAGTGAATATTCCGAATTGCAGAAGAAGATCATCAGCAATACGATCCCACATCTTATAAAGGGCGGTTATTTTTTATACATCACTTGTTCTGTCTTTAAAAATGAAAATGAAGAAGTGGTTGAGTTTATAAAAAAAGCATTCCATCTTAAATTGATCAAAATGGAATGCTTGCAAGAATATTCGCAAAAAGCTGATTCTATGTTTGCTGCTTTGTTTAAGAAAGACTGAGTTCTCCACGTTGTATAACACCGCCACCGATCACATCATCACCTTCATAGAAAACTGCACTTTGCCCGGGTGCTATAGATTTTACATTCTCATAAAATTTGATCTTGAGATCATTGCCTTCTGAATACAAATTGCTTAAAGCGCCTTTATCTTTATAGCGGATCTTGGTGATCGCTTCCATGCCATCTGTTACGCCATAATATTTACCCCAATTGATCTTTGTCACCAGCATTTCATTTTGTTCCAGATCATTTTCATCACCCAGAACAACTGTGTTTGTGTCCGGATCGATAGCAGTAACATAGGCAGGTTTACCAAATGCTATTTCCAAACCTTTTCGTTGCCCAACGGTATAAAATGGATAGCCTTTGTGCTGACCCAATTTTTTTCCTGATTTATCTACAAACCATCCGCCGGTTACTTTTTCTTCCAACCCATCCACTCGGCGTTTTAAAAAACCACGATAATCATTATCAGGTACAAAACAAATTTCATAGCTCTCACTTTTTTTAGCAAGTTCCGGATAGCCCATATCAATGGCCATTTGTTTGATATCCTTTTTATGAAAATCACCCAATGGTAATAATGTTCTTCCCAGCAGATCCTGATCCAATCCCCATAAAACATAACTCTGATCTTTCGATTCATCCAAACCTTTGCTGATATAAAAACGGTCATTTGTATGTTGCCTGATATTCGCATAATGCCCGGTTGCGATGTATTGACAATCCAATGCATTGGCTCGTCTTAATAATGCACGCCATTTGATATGCGTGTTGCACATAACACAAGGATTTGGGGTTCTGCCTGCAATATATTCATCTACGAAATTTTCAATTACATAATCACCAAACTCTTCGCGGATGTCTAAAATAAAATGAGGAAAACCGTGCTGCACTGCGGCTTGGCGGGCATCATTGAAACTATCAATATTGCAGCAGCCTGTTTCTTTTTGGCCGGCACCACTGCTGGCATAATCCCAGGTCTTCATAGTAATGCCAATTACTTCGTAGCCTTCATTGTGCAGCATCAGTGCTGTAACGGTACTGTCGATCCCGCCACTCATGGCCACTAAAATCTTTCCTTTGCGACTCATAGAATATTTTTTATCATGAACAAAGATAATCTTAAGCAATTTAACTAATAATTGTTAGTTTTTATTTTTTTTGCGAGTAAAGGAATTTTTGTTTGATGCTGTATTTTTCAGAAACAAACGTTGAACATTGATGTAGAGTTTATCCCCAAAAGAAAAATCCCGTTGTTAACAGCAAATACAACTAAAAGAATTAATGTACTTTTCCAGACTCATTTATTAAGAACTTTTATAAACTATCAGTTATGATTAAGCTTCAGGTAATCGGCAATCTCGGAAAAGATGCCATTGTAAACAATGTGAACGGAAAAAATGTGATCAATTTTACAGTAGCACATACAGAACGTTTTAAAGATGCACAGGGTGTACAGAAAGACAGGACCACCTGGGTGGATTGTGCATACTGGACAGACAGAACTGCGATTGCTCCTTATTTAAAAAAGGGGACTCAGGTCTATGTTGAAGGCACACCCGATATCAGAACATATCAAACTCAGGATGGCCGACAGGGTGCTTCATTGACATTGCGGATTGCGAATGTTCAGTTATTGGGATCAAGAACCAATGAAGGCGGAACTGCTCCGGCAAACACCAGTTATCAATCAGTCCCGGCAGCTTCACAAAGTTCACAATCAATACCTGCTGCCAGTGAGCTAACTGAGCCATTAGACGATCTCCCTTTTTAAAGGATAATATTCAACAATGAAAGAGGGTGAACATTTGTTCATCCTCTTTTTTATTATATCTCTACCTTAGCTAAAAAGTATTCATATGAAAAATTGTTTCAGGTGCACTATTCTTTTTTTGTTTCTGTCCTCAGTAATTTTTGCACAACGCCCTGTTGATTATGTAAATCCATTTATTGGAACGGGCGGTCATGGACATACTTATCCAGGCGCAGTATTACCCTTTGGTATGGTACAGTTAAGTCCCGATAACGGTACACAGGGATGGGATTGGTGCAGCGGATACAATTACAGCGATAGTATGATCCAGGGCTTTAGCCATACACATTTAAGCGGAACAGGGGTAGGAGATCTTTGTGACATTTCAGTCCTCCCTTTTGTAAATGTTCAGCCAACAAATGAAAAGATTACAAGTAAATTTTCTCATAGTACTGAAAAAGCGAGCCCCGGTTATTATGCAGTACAATTGGAGGATTTTAATATTCATGCTGAATTAACCACCTCCCTGCGTTGCGGATTTCATAAATATACATTCCCTAAAACGGATAATGCTACAATTCGCTTTGATCTGGGATTCGCAATTAATTATGATAGGACAGTCGAATCCTTCTTTAAGAAGATCAACGACAGCACATTTATCGGGTATCGTTTTTCGAAAGGATGGGCAGATAACAGTAAAGTATATTTTGCTGTACGATTAAATAAACCTGTAAAGAATTTGGTATTGATCGCTGATAAACAAACTGTAGCCGGTTCCGAAACAAAAGCGATTGATGTAAAAGCCCATTTACAATTTACAACTGCTGCGGGTGAACAAATATTAATGAAAGTAGGATTAAGCTTTGCAAACATCGAAGGTGCATTGGAAAGCCTGAAAGAAATTCGCGGATGGGATTTTGATGCACAAAAAGAGGCCGCTTCAAATATTTGGAATAAAGAATTAAGTAAGATCAAGATCAGTTCCAATGACCTTGCTTTTAAGCAAACATTTTATACAGCATTATATCATACTTATATCGAACCTGTTCGTTTTGATGATGCACTTGGTCATTATAAATCGGTAAAAGGCGATGTAATAAATGGCACAAATATTTATACTGTTCAATCTTTGTGGGACACATTTCGCGCAGCCAATCCATTGTTTACATTAACACAAACCGAAAGGGTGCCCTTCATCATCAATTCTTATCTGGCCTTCTATCATCAATCAGGACTGTTACCGGTTTGGGACCTGCATTTTAATGAAACCAATTGTATGACAGGTTATCATTCAGTCCCGATCATTTCCGATGCGATCTTGAAAGGTATCAAAGGGTTTGATTATAATGATGCTTTTGAAGCGATGAAGAAAAGTGCGGCACAAAATATACGCGGATCAAATTTTTATAGGGAATACGGTTTTTTACCGCAGGACAAACAGGAAGAAAGCGTTACGATCACTTTAGAATACGCTTATGATGATTGGTGTATCGCACAGGTCGCAAAACGATTAAATAAAATGGATGATTATAAGAATTTCATGAAGAGAAGTGAATCATGGAAAAATGTTTTTGATTCAACGGTCGGCTTTGCTCGTCCAAAAAACAGTGATGGGAAATGGGTAACATCATTCAATTCATTCAACCAACAGGTTGATGGGAAGAATGCGTTTACCGAAGGCAATGCCTGGCAGCATAGTTGGTTTATGCCGCATGATGTATATGGATTGATGGCAAAATACAGATCAAAGGATGATTTTAAGAAAAAACTGGATTCATTGTTTATTGTAGAAGCTCCGGCCAGCAAGGATCTGCCCCCTGATGTAACCGGATTGATCGGTCAATATGCACATGGCAATGAACCAAGCCATCATATTGTTTACCTATACAATTATATTGGACTACCCGAGAAAACTGCTGACCTTGTTCATCAGATCTGTACAACACTCTACACAAACAAAACTGATGGATTATGCGGCAATGAAGATTGCGGACAAATGAGCGCCTGGTATATTTTCAGTGCACTGGGATTTTATCCCGTTAATCCTGCAAGTGGTGAATATGTGATCGGCGTTCCTTCGGCAGATAAAGCAATATTGAACCTGTCGAACGGAAAAACGTTCACCGTTATTGCAACAGGATTATCAGCATCCAATAAATATATCCAAAAAGTGAAACTGAATGGTGTTCAGTATAACAGATCTTTTATAGCACATGCTGATATTCTGAAAGGAGGAACAATTGAATTTATGATGGCTGATAAGCCCGGAACTGTTTGGGGAAGAAATGAAACTGATCTGCCTGGAAAAAATTTCAAACAATAATTCATTCAACGGGTTTATTTTTAAGCATTAGTATTAACAAAATAAAACTTTTAGAGTGACCTATTTTTCATTTGACCAGTTATACCGGTTCACATTTTCAATTTTTAAGAATATAGGTTGCAATGAAAAGGATGCAACTACTGCTACCCATGTTTTGCTGAGTGCTGATCTACGAGGCATCGATTCTCATGGGGTAGCCAGATTAAGCGGTTATGTTCGTTTATGGGAAATTAAAAGAGTGAATGCAAACCCGCAAATAAAGATCATTCATGAAACACCCTCTACCGCAACCATTGACGGTGATTCAGGCTTGGGTTTGGTGGTTGCCCCCTTTGCCATGCAGGTTGCGATTGATAAGGCAAAGACTGTAGGAACAGGTTGGGTAACTGTATGCAACAGCAATCATTTTGGCATTGCAGGCTGTCACGCTATGATGGCTTTACAGCATGATATGATCGGTATCGCAATGACAAATGCAAGCGCACTGGTGGCACCCACATTTTCAAAAGAAAGAATGCTGGGAACAAACCCGATCGCTGTTGCGATCCCTGCAAATAAGCAACCTCCCTTTGTTGCGGATATGGCAACAACAACTGCAGCCAATGGTAAATTGGAAATATTGCAAAGAAAAAATGAAGACCTGCCACTGGGTTGGGCTCAGGATAAAGAAGGTGTTGCATCAACTGATGCAAATATCATAAAGAAACAAGGCGCTTTGCTTCCATTGGGCAGCGATAGGGAACATGGTTCACATAAAGGATATGCATTGGGAAGCATCGTTGATATTTTTTCAGGAATATTAAGCGGTGGAAGCTATGGCCCCTGGGTGCCCCCGTTTCCGGCTTATATCCCTATGCCCGAATATCAACCCGGCAAAGGATTAGGACATTTTTTTGGTGCGATGCGAATTGATGCATTTCGTCAGGCTGATGAATTTAAACAGCATATGGATTGTTGGATCGAGCGCTTCAGAAAAGCAACACCGATGGCAGGTCAAGACAAAGTTTTGATTCCCGGTGACCCAGAACGCGAAATGGAAACCATACGATTGAAAGATGGGATCCCAATAGTCGATTCTGTGGTAGATGATCTTAAAAAGCTTGGAGAGAAGTTTGCTATAAGTTTATAGGTTTTAACTGCATTTATAAAAGCATGAATCGAACAATCATTATATTTTTTATTTCAGTTCTTTTTTTTTGTAATGCAGCAATGGCACAAATCATTCCATTTCAAAAGATCAACTCTCCAACCAATGTTTCCAAATACCTCAACGAAAAAAGATGGAACGAATTATTTCCCAATCGCTTTAATATATCAGCCTTCCCTGATTCATTGCATACAACAAAGCCAAGAACAGATTTTTATTCATTCAAAGCTTTTCTTCGGGCTGCAAAGATGTTCCCGAAATTTATTAGTGAGGGAGATACAATTACTCAAAAAAGAGAATTAGCTGCATTTCTGGCAAACATGTCGCATGAAACAAGTGGCGGTTGGGATGACGCCCCGGGCAGTTATTACCGTTGGGGTTTGTATTACACCGAAGAGAAAGGTTGTCAAAACGGTTGCCCCTCTTATTCTGATTCGACCAAGAAAAAATATTTACCCGTTCCCGGAAAATCTTACCATGGAAGAGGTCCCTTACAATTAAGTTGGAATTATAATTACGCCCAATTCAGTGCCGCCTATTTTGGGGATCAAAATATTTTACTGAAAGAGCCTGAGAGGGTTACGGAAGATGCAACGCTTTGTTTTGCCTCTGCTATTTGGTTCTGGATGACAGCACAGTATCCCAAACCTTCCTGCCATGAAGTTATTTGTAACAAATGGATACCCAATGCAAAGGATTCTGCTGAAGGAAGATTTCCCGGATTTGGCGCCGTCGTAAATGTGATCAATGGGGGATTGGAATGTGGAGAAAGTCATTCAGACAACACAAAATACCGTTATGGCTTTTATAATTTCTTTTGCAGCTATTTTGCTGTAACCCCGGGCAATAATGCCGAATGCAGTAAACAAAGACGTTTCGGTGTAAAATGATCTTACCAGTATGTTTCCGGTATTTTTTCTGTATTGTTCTTAGCAGCATAACGCACAACCTCGATTTTTAATTCCTCTCTTTTTGCATCGCTATTATATTGTTCCAGGTTTAGGATTTCTGATTGTTCTTTGCTTTTAATAAAAGTCTGCAATAATTGTAATACAGCTTCTTTTTCGGCTTCGTTCAGTTTTAAAAAACAATCCAGCATTTCCTGTTCAGTATTATTACTCATAGCAAATCGTTTATTCAAATTTAATATTTATTTCTTGTATAAAACAATAGGTATAAAACGAATCGGTGAAATGAAATCTTTAAAGCCTAAATAGGATATTGGCAATATTCTTCAGACAAAGCAACCCTGAACTTAAAAGCAACGTAAATGAAAGGGGCTGCCTTTTGTTTTTTTTTAACATTTAATAAGTAAACGTTTGGCATGTTAATTGGCTCTTATTGGCGTACAATTATAATTGATATAATGAAAAGCTTCTATTTCTATTCAATGATTCTCCTTTTATTCCTGTTGGAGGCTTGTACAAAAACAGTTAACAATAACCCTGCTGATAATAGCAGTTCCTTATCTATTTGGCCAATGAAAACAGGAAATTCATGGGTTTATACTGATTCAATATTCAATGCCGATGGAGAAATGACGGTAAGCTATACCGATTCAACGTTTATTTCTGATAAAACTATTTCGGCAGACGGTAATACATTTTATGCTTACAATGATTCATTAGGATGGTTTGGTGCAACAAGCTATATAGCAGTCGATGCATTAAATAATTCATTGTATATGATGGATAGTTTGAATGCAGGATCTTCTTATTTATTTTTTAGCCTCTCTGCACCAACTCCATCCGATACAGATTATGATGCATTGTACAGCTTTACCAATACTTTTACCATATGTGGATATTCCTGTTATAAAAATTTGGAACAGGTAAAAGATGAAAACGGAAATATTATTTATGCCAATGTTTATTATATATCGCCTGGCATTGGTGTTGTTCGGATCGAAGAATATATCCCTAATCCAAACACGGGTACTTTATATTTAGATTATTCTCAAACATTGAAGTCGTATAATTTGAAGTAAAACAGTTACTCAAAGTAACTCGAAATTGCAGGAAGTAAAAAATGCTCATTCTCATTAAGCTTATTGAATTGTAAACACATGCTACAATGCCGTTAACGCACCGGGCTTAGAAGTTCTTCCTATAAGTTTTCATTTTTTTAACAACTAGCAAGTAAACGTTTGGTGCGATTATTGACTCATAATGCAATAAATAAATTTGAATAAATATGAGACGACTTCATTATTTTTTTGCAGCCTTTTTTTTATTCCTGATTGCATCTTGCGCAAAAACTACAAGTAATAATTCTTCAGAAAACAGTGCAACATCACTTTGGCCATTAAAATCAGGCAATGTATGGCTTTATCAGGATTCTGTATTTGATGCAAGTGGAAATCTACTGGAAGGTTATACTGATTCAACATTTCTAAGTTCAAAAAGCACAACTAAAAACGGAATGACTTTTTATGCCTACAATGATTCATTGGGTTGGTTTGGTACAGGCGGCTATATTGCTGTAGATGCTTCCAATACTGCATTGTATGGTTTGGATAGTCTTAACGCATCAAGTCCTTATTTATTTTTTGCCCTTGTACCCTACGATGGTTATACGATTGGCTCAAGACAGGATTTTACTAATCCATCCTGTATCGGTGTGGATGCTTTATACGGTTTTGCAACTACTTATACAGTGAATGGTTATACCTGTTATAAAACATTAGAAGATGTAAAAGACTGCAATGGTAATATTATTTATGCCGATGTGTATTATGTTTCGCCGGGTGTTGGTGTAGTACGTATCGAAGAATATTCTCCCATTCCAAGCAGTACAACCAATGCTTTGTATTTAGATTATTCTCAAACATTGAAGTCGGATAAACTAAATTAAAACTTCTCTATTTTATTAAACTAATTCGCCATTGCGGGAAGCAAGCCGATGCTCATCATTCTTGAGCATATTAAATTGCTTCGCATCTCGCAATGGCGTTAACAATTTTTTGCTTTAAGCTAGCTGCTCGTAGCCAATAGCTTTATTTCTTTACTAACGTTTGTTAACCAAATATTCTGCTCAATCGCTTTGCTAATTGCCGCATTCGCCTACATTTGCAACTCGTAAAACATAAGCGTATGAAAGTGATGAAATTCGGCGGAACCAGTGTTGGCAAGCCCGAACGCATGCATCAGGTATCGCAACTGATCACCCGTGATGCAGAACCTACTATAACTGTTTTAAGTGCATTGAGCGGTACTACTAATGCATTGGTAGAGATCAGTAATCATTTGTCACAGAGTGACCGGATTGCGGCCAAAGCAAGTATCGATAAACTGGAAGCCCATTACCGGAAATTTGTAGGTGAATTGGTGAATGGGGAAGCCTTGCAGGCAAAAGCAAATTCAATCGTTACAGAACATTTTGAATTTCTGAATATCATTTTGCGCATTTCTTTCAGTGATGCATTGTATAAAGATATTCTGGCGCAGGGAGAACTGATGAGCACCAAATTATTTTGCGTGTATCTGGAAGAGCAGGGTATCGACCATTTATTATTGCCGGCATTGGAATTCATGAGCATTGATGCAAATGAAGAACCGAATCTTCCCGCCATCAAAACAAAACTGAATGCACTATTACAACACCACAGTGATAAAAAATTATTTATCACACAAGGCTATATCTGTAAGAATGCAAGAGGAGAAGTAGATAATTTAAAACGAGGCGGCAGTGATTATACGGCTTCATTGATCGCAGCTGCGGCCAAAGCTTCTGTTTGTGAAATATGGACCGATATTGATGGGATGCATAATAATGATCCGCGTATCGTTGATAAAACAGTTGCCATTGAACAACTGAGTTTTGAAGAAGCGGCTGAGTTGGCTTATTTCGGTGCCAAGATCCTGCACCCAACCTGTATCTGGCCTGCACAGCAGGAGAATGTTCCCGTTAAATTACTGAACACGATGCAGCCCGATGCAGCCGGAACAACCATTACCAAAGAGGCAGGAAGCATTGGTGTGAAAGCGGTTGCGGCAAAAGACGGCATCATCGCCATTAAAATAAAGAGCAGCCGAATGCTGTTGGCATATGGCTTTTTGAGAAAAGTATTTGAAGTGTTCGAGAAATATAAAACATCCATTGATATGGTGACCACTTCAGAAGTTGCGGTGTCTGTTACCATTGATAATGATACTTTTCTAAGTGATATCATTCGCGAACTCGAACCGTTTGGTACCACTGAAGTGGACAAGAATCAAACCATCATTTCTATTGTGGGTAATGAAATTGAATCTACCAATGATGTAATGAAAAGACTATTCGATGCTATTGAAGAGATCCCGGTACGTATGGTAAGTTATGGAGGAAGCCCGCATAATGTTTCTTTACTGGTGGATGGGCAATACAAAACAAAAACACTGCAATTATTGAATAAAGGATTGTTTGGATTATAAATAAATAAAACGAATACAATGGCAACAAAGATCATCATCAACAGAAAAAGCGAGTGGTTAAACAGGCTCAGGTCTTTTAAAATTTTTATTGATGATGCAGAAGTGGGTGCCGTGAAAAATGGCAGTTCAGAAGAATTTGTTGTAGTTCCCGGTGTGCATAGTGTTTATTTGAAATTTAGTTTTTACAAAAGCGAGCCATTAACAATAACTGTAAATGATAATGAGACTAAATTTTTGTTAGCACATAATGGGATGAAATATTTCTGGGCATTATATATTTTGCTTTTGTTGGCACTTTTTCTTAAACCATTGATAAGAAATGTAGAAATCGATATTTCTACATGGTTCCCATTTTTACAGATTGGATTGATTATGCCACTTGTATTTTATGCATTGTATTATTTAACCATAGGGAGAAAAAAATATTTGTTGCTCGAAGAAGATCATGATAATATTTTCAATTCATAAATACAAAGCCCTTCTAATTCAGAGGGACTTTTTTTGTAACTTGATTTTCAATTCTATGTATAACTTGGCTATTATTAAATGAGTGCGAAAATCATCATCAACAAAAAAAGCGGATTATTTTTTAGAGCTGCCTCTTTCTCAGTTTATTTCGATGGGAAAGAAGTGGCACAAATGCACAATACAAAAACATTTGTTTTAGAAGATGCCGGAGTGTATGCTATTCAATTAAAAATGAAATGGTTAAAAACACAAATTTTAATTGTAAAAGCTGAAGAGGGAATAGAAACATTTTTAGTGATTAAAAGTGGATTGAAGTATTATTCCATCTTGTACTGGATTTTTCTTGTTTCATTAGTTGCTGTACCTACACTTTTCAGTTTAATTAAGCTGCAAAGACCCGAATGGATGATAGCTGTACAAGTATTACTGGCTTTGGTCTTTACTGCCTATTCACTATTTTACTTTATATTCAAAAGAGGTGAAATTTGGATATTGGAAGATGCAAATAAAAAATCCCGATGAATTTCATCGGGATTTTTTTTATAGTCTTTATCACAGTTAGATGATCATCAACGCATCACCATAACTGAAGAAACGGTATTTATCTTTGATGGCTTTTTTATAAGCTTCAATGGCCAGGTCATATCCTGCAAATGCACAGGTCATGATCAACAAACTTGTTTTTGGTAAATGGAAATTGGTTACCAATGCATCAGCTACATTGAAGTTATAAGGCGGATGAATAAAATGGTTCGTCCATCCTTCACTTGGTTTCAATAATTTCTGAGCAGTAAAACTAGTTTCCATGGCACGCATGGTAGTAGTGCCGATGCTGCAAATACGATGACCGGTTTGTTTTGCTTTATTTACAATATCGCAGGCTTCCTGTGGAATACGATAATATTCTGCATCCATTTTATGTTTGCTCAGGTCTTCTACTTCAATAGGTCTGAATGTTCCCAAACCGGTATGCAGTGTCAATTCCGCAAAACGGATCCCCTGGATCTCACAACGTTTGATCAGTTCTTTGGAAAAATGCAATCCTGCAGTTGGGGCAGCTACTGCACCTTCGTATTTTGCATACACCGTTTGATAACGTTCCTTATCTTCTTCATCGGGTTTACGTTTGATATATTTAGGCAAAGGCGTTTCACCTAAAAATTCCAGCATTTTTTTAAAGCTTTCATCATCATCATCCCATAAAAAACGAATGGTACGTCCACGGCTGGTCGTATTATCGATCACTTCAGCTACCAGTTCTTCATTCTCACCAAAATATAGTTTATTACCCACGCGTATCTTTCTTGCGGGATCAACAATTACATCCCATAAACGGTTGGGTTTATTTAATTCACGTAATAAGAATACTTCAATTTTTGCCCCTGTTTTTTCTTTTCGGCCATACATTCTTGCCGGAAATACTTTTGTGTTATTTACTACAAACACATCTTTATCATCGAAATACTCGAGAATATCTTTGAAATGTTTGTTTTCCATATGCCCGGTTTTACGGTCCACCACCATCATTCGGCTGTCTTCTCTTCTTTTGGTAGGGTTTTGGGCAATAAGGTTAAGCGGGAGGTCGAAACGGAACTGTGATAATTTCATGTGTCTGATCCTTTGTTTTAAATGATAGCCACATTCAGGTTGCCGCCGCCTTACGGGGCGACTCGCTTCATGTTACGGCATGAATTTTTTCGAAGTGGGCAAAGGTAAGGGAACGAGCCCAATAAGCCAATTTGAAGCTGGTTTTTGTGATAAATATGGGGAAACCGGTTTTTAAAAGGTCTGTTTTCGATTCTTTCAATGAAAGATTCCCCATTTTAAGGTTCTTGTTTTACTGAACTTTTTTATTGACAGGTATATCGACCTTCTTCTGCCCCAGTAAAACAGATAATTTCAAAACATTCATTTAAAACATTGAAACTTATTTTACACAAGGCATATGTGCTTAATAGTTGTGTAAAATTTAAATATTGTCATCTTTTGTTGCAGTGTATTCCCCTAATTTTGCCAGCACAGATTGTATGCCACTGCTTGCCGCTACTTGGCTATACTGTAAAATTTAATCTATGATTCGTAAACCTTGGTGGAAGATAATAGCATTTGTTCTTTTGATGTATGTGTGTGTAATGGGTTTTTTAATCAAAGTTCCGTCACCTCCTGGTGTTCCGCTGCAACAAAGTATCCGTAATCTTTTCTTTCATGTGCCCATGTGGATCAGCATGAACGTTTTATTCTTCGTTTCGGTAGTGTATGCAGTTAAATATTTAAAAAATCCCAATCAGCAATTTGATATCTATTCTTTAGAGTTTGCCAGAACAGGAACTGTGTTCGGCATACTTGGTTTGATCACCGGATCTATCTGGGCAAAATATCAATGGGGAGCATGGTGGAGTGGCGATGCCAAGCAAAATGGAGCTGCTATTGCTTTGCTCATCTACTTTGCTTATTTTGTTTTACGGGGTTCATTAACAGATGAAGAGAAGCAATCAAGAATTGGTGCAGTCTATAATATTTTCGCATTTTTCATGTTGTTCCCGATGATCTGGATCTTGCCAAGATTGACAGAAAGCTTGCATCCGGGGGGGCAGGGGAGTGAAGGTAATCCCGGACTGAACCCAAAAGATACAACTACCAGCATGCGTATAGTAATGTACCCGGCTTTTATAGGATGGACCTTACTGGGTGTTTGGATCACTACTTTAAGGATCAGATTACAAATTTTAAAAGAAAAGAAATTATCAAATGAATAAATTAAAAAGAATTGCAGCAACTATTGCTATGGCAATGATCACTGTTTTTGCAAACGCACAGGATGCAACTGCAGAGGCAACTGATGTAATGAAAACGAACGGAAAGATCTATGTAGTGATGGCCGTAGTAGTAGTAATTGTACTCGGACTTTTTATTTACCTGATCAACTTAGACAGAAAGATCGCTAAGTTGGAAAAAGAATAAGTGAAATGAGTGGTGATAGGTAATAAATAATTGCATGTTTTGATAAAGAAATGACTTTCAAACTTGCGATTTACGACTAACGATTTACGTTGCAAAATAAAGTTCTGAAAGTACAAGAGTGCGACGCAACAAAAGCAGATTAAAGTAAATAACGATTGGCTCCATATTAAAATACCTAAATAAGAAATCTTATGTCAAATCAAGCGTACAGTTTTTTTGAGAGTGTAGAAAAAAGTTTTGATAAAGCTGCAAAATTTACCAAGTGGGATAAAGGTTTGCTGGAACAGATCAAAGCATGTAACAGCATTTACAGCATGAAGTTCCCTGTAAAAATGGATGACGGAAGGATCGAAGTGATCGAAGCATATCGCATTCAGCATTCGCAACATAAAACACCCTGTAAAGGTGGTATCCGCTTTAGCGACGCAGTGAATCAGGATGAAGTGATGGCATTGGCAAGTTTGATGACTTACAAATGCGCCATTGTAAATGTTCCGTTTGGTGGAGCAAAAGGGGGTATTAAGATCAATCCGCGCCAACACAGTGCTTATGAATTGGAAAAGATCACTCGTCGTTACACAGCAGAATTAGTAAAGAAGAATTTTATTGGCCCGGGCATCGATGTTCCTGCACCGGATTACGGGACTGGCGAAAGAGAAATGTCTTGGATCGTTGATACTTACTCATCCCTAAAACCCGGCGAAATAGATGCAGCAGGTTGTGTTACGGGTAAGCCTATTTCTCAAGGTGGTGTGAATGGTCGTAAAGAAGCAACAGGATTGGGTGTTTTCTTCGGCATCCGTGAAGTATGTAATATTCCTGAGTTGATGAAGAAGACAGGATTAACACCAGGTGTAGTTGGAAAATCAGTGGTGGTACAAGGTTTGGGTAATGTGGGATTTTATACTGCAAAATTTTTCCGTCAGGGAGGTGCAAAAGTTATTGCTATTGCAGAATATGAAGGGGCTATTTATAAAGCAGATGGATTAAATGAAGAAGAAGTCTTTGCACACCGAAAAGCAACAGGCAGCATTTTAAATTTCCCGGGTGCAACTAATCTTGCAAACAGTAGTGATGCATTGGAACTGGATTGTGATATTTTAATTCCTGCGGCTTTAGAAAATGTGATCAACTCAACTAATGCAGAAAAAGTAAAAGCAAAAATTATAGGTGAAGCAGCAAATGGTCCATTAACTCCCGATGCAGATGAAATATTTGTAAGAAGAGGAATATTGGTGGTACCTGACATGTACCTCAATGCAGGTGGTGTTACCGTTTCTTATTTCGAGTGGCTGAAGAATTTAAGTCATGTTCGTTATGGAAGAATGGAAAAAAGATTTACCGAAAACATGAACCGACATATTTTAAGCCAGATCGAAAATTTATCAGGTAAACAAGTCGCATCTGTAGAACGCGATTTCATTATGCACGGTGCAGATGAAATTGATCTGGTACATAGCGGGCTGGAAGAAACAATGATCTCAGCAACAAGAGAGATTGTAGATATCTGGCATGCGAATCCTGCAATACCGGATCTGCGTACAGCAGCTTATGTTTGCAGTATCAATAAGGTAGCGATCTCTTATGTTGAATTAGGGATCTTCCCATAAAAAGATTGTATTCAAATAAAATAGCCGCTTCAATTGAAGCGGCTATTTTATTTATATAAAGTCGGGAATGGAATTAATCTCATTGGCAATCCCGTCAGCAATATTCCATGCATGAATATCCTTGCCATTGGTGATAATGAGATAATCTACTTTCATCACCATATTATATCGGAGAATCTGTTCGAGCGTGCTTTCATTCAACACAGCATTCATCTCTTTGCATTCAACGATCATCCAGGGTTCAGCATTTTTATAAACAACGATATCGCAACGCTTTTTTAATTCACCCAGTTTTATCTCTTTTTCAACAGCAATCAATGTGGCAGGATATTTTTTTGTAATGATCAAATATTGTAAAAAGTTTTGCCGCACCCATTCTTCAGGTGTCAACCTTAACCATTGTTTGCGGATCTCATCGAAGATGAATTCTTTTTCCTCTTCTTTTTTGAATCGGAATTCATGCTTGGGGTAAATTATTGAAATCATGACAGTAGACTGTTGACTATAGACAGTAGAAAACCAGCGAAAGATATTGCTTTTATGAAATATTTGTAACTTTAAAATAAAATGCCATTTAAGTTTGAAGGCCTGAAAGTTTGGCAAGCATCTTTAATTTTAGGCGAGAAAATAAATGTACTTGCTGATGAGTTTCCCAAAAAAGAAATGTTTAATCTCAGTTCGCAAATCAGGCGTGCTGCAGATAGTATAGGTTTAAACATTACAGAAGGTTCTACCGGACATACCAATGCAGAACAAAAGCGCTTCTTATTATTTTCAAATCGTTCAGTTTTGGAAGTAGTGGCCTGCTTGATCAAAGCAAAACATCGTAATTACATAAATGAAACTATATTTGCTGATTTATACAACGATTGCGAACTGCTTTCAAAAATGCTGACCAGTTTTATCAGGCATCTCGAATAAAACGCTATCGTCAATCGTCTACCATCAATCGTCAAATTATGAAAACGAAATTAGAAATCATCAATAACTGGCTACCAAGATACACAGGAGAAAGCTTAGAAAATTTCGGAGAATATGTGCTGCTCACCAATTTTGCAAACTATGTAGATATGTTTGCCAAATGGAATAATGTAAAAGTGATCGGTAAAGACCGCCCTTTTCAATGTGCAACAGCCAATGGCATTACTATTATTAATTTTGGAATGGGTAGCCCGGGGGCTGCAACTGTAATGGACCTGCTGGGAGCTATTGAACCCAAAGCAGTATTATTTCTTGGGAAATGCGGTGGCTTGAAAAAAAGAAATAAGCTCGGCGACCTTATCTTACCCATCGCTGCAATAAGGGGTGAGGGTACATCCAACGATTATTTCCCGCCTGAAGTTCCGGCGCTGCCGGCGTTTGCTTTACAGAAAGCCATTTCGACCACGATTCGTGATTATAAAGTGGATTACTGGACAGGCACTGTGTACACGACCAACCGCCGTGTTTGGGAACATGATGATGCTTTCAAAGCCTACCTTACAAAGGTTCGAGCTTATGCAGTTGATATGGAAACAGCCACCATTTTTGCGGTGGGATTTTACAATCATATACCGACGGGGGCCTTATTGCTGGTAAGCGATTCGCCCATGGTGCCGGATGGCGTTAAAACAGAAGCCAGTGATAAAAAAGTAACAGGTGCTTTTGTAGAAAGACATTTAAAGATCGGTATCGATTCTTTAAAACAATTGATCAATAAGGGCGTAACGGTAAGGCATTTGAAGTTCTAAGCGAAAGTTCAAAAGGTTTAAGAAGTTTAATGGGTTTAAAAAGTTAGTGCAATTTTTAGTTGGTGGATTTTTGCATTTAATCGCATCAAATGTTGCGTGTACTCTTTTAATCAATAGCTTTTGCGAAGGAGTAAAAGAGCGGGACACAACAAAAGCTCAATAACAGTACAATTGCCGGTCTCAAAAACCCAACTTCTTAAACCCATTAAACTTTTTGAACTTTTTAAACCTCGAGATTAGTCTTTCCATAAAAAGGGGAAAAGAATCACTGCCAGTAATGCAACCATTGCATCCAGCGCTAGCAATAATAAGATCATTTGCCAAAGTCCGCTTTGAATTACATTCGAAAACCCGATCGTAGAAACCCTCATCAATAACAATAATTGTGGAACAATCAGGGGGAATCCCATGATGGCCATTAATGCTGCCTGCTGCTGCGCTTTTGCGGCAATGGCTGCGAGAAAAGTAAAGACCAGACTTAAACTGGCACCTCCTAAAATAGTGATGCCGATAAATGCCAATCCGTTTTCTAATGGGTTGCCCAATAAAACAGTGAACACAGCTAAACTCAATAAACTCATTAGCAACATCAATAACAGATTAAATATCAGTTTTGCTAAGACGAAATCTCTGGCTCCGGCTATGGAATAGAAATAGAGCATCCTTCCTCTGTTCTCTGCCAAAAAACTCTTTGCCACTGCATTCACACAAACAAATAACTGAATAATCCAGAATAATGCGTTCCATGTTTTTTCCTCCGGTTGTCCCATAGAGAGATATACCACGAAAATAGTCGAAGCCACATAGAGCAATATCCCGTAAAAAGTGTATTGCTGTCTTGTTTCGAGCAATATATCTTTTTTAATGAGTGCTATAATATGTTGAAAAGAGGAACGTTTCATTGTGGTTGCAAAAATAGTGTCATAAGATTAATTCATTTAATTTTAATTCCATGAAACGACCTGTTCAATATTTTATGCTGTTTTGTTTAATGGGATGGATGCAAAATGTATCTGCTCAGATCATCAATATAGATAAGGTCGATACCACGCCATACATACATAAAGCACAATGGGATGGCGCCTTGGCTTCAGGATTGGAAATAGACAAGCAAAAAGCAACTTTGTATGATGCCACCAGCAGCCTAGATGTCTCGCTCCAGAAATTCCATGAACTCTTTATTTTTTCGGCAAGTGATCGTTTTACCTATAATGGGCCGGATGATTTTTTGAACACAGGTTATTTTCATCTTCGCTGGAGACATGATTATAAAGAGCAGTTGCATCTTGAATCATATATTCAATACAGTTGGGATACCAAACTGGGCCTGGAAGAAAGATATGTGGGGGGCGCCAATTTGCGCTACAATTTCTGGCATCGCCGTAAATGGGAAATGACTTTTGCTACAGGGTTGATGTATGAAAATGAAACATGGGATTATTCTGCCGTGGATTCATCAAAGATTCCGCCCAACCCTGTGAATGTAAAAACAAGTTTAATAAAAAGTAACAGTTATATAAAATGGGAGGGTAAGGTATCTGAAAATGCAAATCTTGCCATTGCCATTTTTTATCAGGGAACCTTTACTGATTTTTTTCAGCCGCGTATTGCCACTGTTGTAGCTTTTGATGTTGACATATCAAAGCATTTTTCTTTGGGACTTAAATATGCAGGCGTATATAATTCAATGCCTCCGGTACCGATCTTTAATTTTTATTATAGCCTTGCTAATAACCTTACTTATAAATTTTGAGTTCACCATATGAATTTTTATTGCCACGAATGCATGATTTTAACAAATCGAATTTTTTCATAAGTGCATTCGTGGCTAAGACATTCTGTGACTTTCCGTCATTTTGCGGCAATATTTTTTTAATGTGCTTTTTCTTCAGCACCCTTTTGTGCGCAGATACGGCAACGAGGCTCATAAATATCTTTTTCGCCAACAAGTACCTGTCCGCTTTGTGCCGTTTTTCGGTAAGAAACATTGGCAATATTGCCACATTGCACACAAATAGCATGCAACTTCGTAATATAATCCGCAATGGATAAAAGATAAGGCATCTGCCCAAATGGCCGCCCGAGATAATCCATATCCAATCCTGCAACAATTACGCGAACACCCCGCAGGGCAAGGGTTTCACAAACATTGATAATCTGGTCGTCGAAGAACTGGGCTTCATCAATACCCACTACGTCAACATCCTGTGCCAACAATAAAATGGTCTGGGAATTTTCGATGGGGGTAGACTGAATGGCATTGGCATCGTGACTTACAACTTTTGTTTCATCGTATCTGATATCGATAGCGGGTTTAAAGATCTCCACTTTCAAATTTGCGATCTTTACACGTTTTAATCGTCTGATCAATTCCTCTGTTTTACCACTGAACATACTGCCACAGATCACTTCGATCCATCCTCTTCGTTCACCACTGAAATTAGGTTCTATAAACATTCTGCAAACTTGTGTTTGTTGAAAAAAGCTTGTTAACTTTAGCGAAAGCTATTTAACCCCCAAATGTATTACATCCCATGGAAAGATTGGGCACATTGATCAGTAAATTAAAAGAACAATTTGATCAAAAAGTAGGTTCGGATAGATTAATAATGACCACTCAGCTGATCCTGTCTGAATTGCAACAGCACCAGTCGCAGCATGCTGCCATTGGAAAAGTATCAGTGATGATGCCCGTTAGCAATCATACTGCAGCACCTGCTGTTGATATTAATTTTGTGCAGCCTAAGCCACAAAAGAATATTGCTTCAAAAAAAGAAGAGAAAAGTGGATGGTTATTTGATGAAGTGGAAGCCATCCCTACGCTGGCTCATCAGGCACCGTTGAAAGGCACTGAACTAAATGATTCCTTGGCTCATCAGAAAGAAAGCCTGAATGATCAGCTAAAAGAAGAGAAGATAGAGTTGGCCGCAGCTTTGCATGCTGTGCCTGTGAGAGACCTGAAGAAAGCGATCGGTTTGAATGACCGTTATTTATTTATCAGCGAGTTGTTTAGGGGCGATGAAAATATGTATGAAAGAAGTATTAAAACGATCAATGGTTTTTCCATTTACCCCGAAGCCGAATATTGGATACAGCGCGAATTAAAAGTAAAACTGGGTTGGAAAGAAGACAATGCTGCCGTGATCTTGTTTGATCAGATAGTCAAAAGACGTTTCTCATAAATATAATGCATGATCTTTTCAGTGGCACCTGCTTTGCTTCTTACATAGTTGCCGGCATTGCTGCTCATTCGCTTGTAAGTATCTTCTTCTTTCAACAGTTGATTAAAAACAGCTTCAGCTTCCAATGCATTTTCAATACTGAATGCAGCATCTGCATCTATCAATTCTATCGCTTCAAAATATTTATCATACTCCGGACCGAATACAACCGGCTTGCCATATACAGCAGCTTCCAGAACATTGTGCACACCATCATCGCCAAATGCTCCACCCACATAACAAATGCTTGCATATTTATATAGTCTGCTTAACATGCCAACATTATCGATGATCAAAACATTTTTATGCAAATTGGTATTCTCCTCTTGCAATTTACGATTCACGATTTCCGAATACAAAACAGCATTCTTATACAATGATAAACATTCCTCTATTCTTTCCTCATCGATATCATGCGGTGCAATAATGAACTTTATTTCAGGATGTGTATTTGCAAAATGATCCAGTTCTTCATCATCCTCCGTCCAGGTACTACCGGCAACAATGACCTTATCGTTTTTTATGAATTTTTCAATGATGTCTATTGCTCTAAATTGTTCTGCAATGTCTATCACACGATCAAATCTTGTATCTCCGCAAACTGAAACATTATCCTTTAACCCAATACTGTTCAATAATGCAGCCGAGGATTCATTTTGAACAAATAGGTAAGTAAAACATTCCAGCATCTTCTTATGAAAATTGCCATACCATTTAAAAAAGGGTTGATCTTCCCTGAATATCCCTGAAATAAGTAATAACGGAATATTTCTTTGCTTGGCTTCCTTCAGATAATAAAACCAGAACTCATATTTCACAAAAATGATCAATGAAGGGCGAACGATCGAATAGAATTTTTTTGCATGAATACTTGAATCCATCGGCAAATAAAATATCCAGTCGGCGCCTGCATAATCTTTTCTTACTTCATATCCTGAGGGAGAAAAAAAAGTTAATAAAATCTTGTGCGATGGCTTATTCTTTTTGATATTTTCTATAATAGGACGGCCTTGCTCAAATTCCCCCAAAGAAGAACAATGGATCCAGATGACTTTATCCTGATTATTTCTGAATGCAGCTTCGAGTAACTGAAAAATGTTTTTCCTCCCCGATATCCATTGCCTGGCTTTTGCATTTTTACTGCTGATCAGCCATGCAGCCTTCGGATATAAAAAGATAAAGATGTTATAGATCAGTTTCACTTGATAAACATTATGATGCAGCAAAGAAACGACTAAAATGCTGCAGAAAATAACTCTGAACAATAAAGAGCAGTTCCCATATTGTAAATCAATTTAAACTACTTTTGTAGACCTTAATTTTTACTATGAGACCAATTCAAATGGTAGATACAAAAAACCAGTATCTCAAGATCAAAACAGAAGTGGATGCAGCTATACATGAAGTATTAGACAGTGCAGCTTATATCAACGGAAAAGCAGTACAGGATTTTACTAAATCCCTCAATGATTATATCGGATCAGCTTTCACCATTCCCTGTGCCAACGGAACGGATGCATTGCAAATTGCAATGATGGCATTGGGGCTGCAGCCGGGTGATGAAGTGATCACGCCCTCCTTCACCTATATCGCTACCACAGAAGTAGTGGCATTATTGAAACTGAAACCCGTTTTTGTTGAAGTAGATGCCCAAACATTTTGCATCGACCCCGAATCGATTAAAAAAGCCATCACATCCAAAACCAAAGCCATTGTACCGGTCCATTTATACGGACAATCAGCTAACATGGAAGCGATCATGCAAATTGCAGAAGAACACAATTTATTTGTGATCGAAGACAATGCCCAGGCAATAGGTTGCGATTATACTTTCAGCAACGGCAGTAAAAAGAAAACAGGTTCTATTGGTCATATCGGTTGCACTTCCTTTTACCCAAGTAAGAATTTAGGGGCTTATGGCGATGGTGGTGCCATCTTCACCGACGACGAAGCATTAGCAAAAAAAATGAAGATGATCGCCAATCATGGTCAGGAGAAAAGATATTATCATGATATTGTAGGATGCAATAGCAGACTGGATTCCATTCAGGCAGCCATCTTAAATATCAAATTAAAAGAACTGGATCATTATATTGTTGCTCGCCAAACAGCAGCAGCATTTTATGATAAAGCATTTGCCAATCATCCAAAGATCATAACTCCTTTTGTTGCTGGTTTTACCAATCATGTGTATCATCAATATACCTTGATCCTGAACGATGCCGACAGAGATGGATTGAATGCTTATCTCGCTGAAAAAAAGATCCCTTCCATGATCTATTATCCCGTTCCGGGTCACAAACAGAAGATGTTTGCAGCATTTGGGTCGGATCAATATAACCTGAAAACAACAGACTGGTTGACCGAAAGAGTCATTTCATTACCGATCCATACCGAATTGGATGTGGAACAACTTTCTTATATTACATCTGAAATATTGAATTACTTAAATAAATAATCTATGAAAATCGCAGTAGTTGGTACCGGATATGTTGGATTAGTTTCCGGTACTTGTTTTGCCGAAACAGGTAATCACGTAACATGTATCGACATTGATAAAACTAAAGTAGATAAACTGTCTAAGGGGGAAATAACGATCTACGAACCCGGACTGGAAAAAATATTTTTAAGAAATTTGAAGGATGGTCGTTTAACATTTACTACCGACCTGGCTGAAGGTATTAAAGATGCTAAAGTCGTTTTTCTGGCATTACCTACACCTCCCGGTGAGAATGGTTCTGCTGATCTGAAATATGTATTAGGTGTTGCAAAAGATCTGGGAAACATCCTAACAGAATATAAAGTGATCGTTGATAAAAGCACTGTTCCTGTTGGCACTGCCGACAAAGTAAGAAAAGCCATTGCGGAGAATTATAAATATGAATTTGATGTGGTAAGCAATCCTGAGTTCTTACGGGAAGGTGTTGCAGTTGATGACTTCATGAAACCTGATCGTGTAGTAATTGGTACCAGTTCTGAACGTGCCAGGAAAGTAATGAGTGATCTCTATGCACCTTATGTTCGTCAGGGAAATCCGGTGATCTTTATGGATGAGAAAAGCGCAGAACTTACTAAGTATGCTGCCAATTCATTCCTGGCTACCAAAATATCCTTCATGAATGAAATTGCACAGCTTTGCGAAAGAGTGGGTGCAGATGTTGATATGGTGCGCAGAGGAATAGGAAGTGACGACAGGATCGGTAAAAGGTTTTTATTTCCGGGTATTGGTTATGGCGGAAGTTGTTTCCCCAAAGATGTTCAGGCTTTAATTAAATCATCCGAAGAAGTTGAGTATGATTTTCAGATATTAAAAGCAGTGGAAGATGTAAATGAAAAGCAGAAACTGCATTTGATCCCTAAGATCAATGCGTATTTTAATAATGATCTGAAAGGAAAACATTTTGCGTTATGGGGATTGGCATTTAAACCCAATACAGATGATATTCGTGAAGCCCCGGCCCTTTATCTGATCGAGGCATTAACTGCAGCAGGCGCAACCGTCTCCGCTTTCGATCCCGAAGCAATGCCAAATGTGAAAAGGGTTGTGGGAAATAAAATTGTCTTTGTAGAAAGCCAGTATGATGCTTTGGATAATGCAGATGCATTGATCATCGCAACAGAATGGAGCGAGTTCCGTACTCCTGATTTTGAAGTGATCGAAAAGAAATTAAAGAACAAAGCCATCTTCGACGGAAGAAATGTATTTGAAGTAAAACAAATGCATGAATTAGGCTATCATTACGAAAGTATCGGTCGTTCTTAATTTTAAAAACCTTCAATACCAATACCATGGCAAAACGAATATTAATTACAGGGGCTGCCGGTTTTCTTGGCTCACATTTGTGCGACAGATTTATCAAAGAAGGATACAATGTTGTTGGAATGGATAACCTGATCACGGGCGACCTGCGTAACATTGAGCATCTTTTTAAATTAGAACAGTTCGAGTTTTATCATCATGATGTTTCTAAATTCATTCATGTTCCCGGACATATCGATTATATCCTGCATTTTGCCTCACCTGCAAGCCCGATCGACTATTTAAAGATCCCTATTCAAACTTTAAAAGTTGGCTCACTGGGTACACATAATTGTTTGGGATTGGCAAAATCAAAAGGCGCCAGAATGCTGATCGCTTCTACCAGTGAGATCTATGGTGATCCTGCTGTGCATCCGCAAACCGAAGAATACTGGGGTAATGTAAACCCGATAGGTCCCCGTGGTGTATATGATGAAGCAAAACGTTTTCAGGAAGCTATCACTATGGCTTATCATACATTTCATGGATTGGAAACAAGGATCGTCCGCATCTTCAATACCTACGGCCCAAGAATGCGATTGAATGATGGTAGAGCATTACCTGCATTTATTGGCCAGGCCCTGCGTGGCGAGGACTTAACATTGTTTGGTGATGGCAGTCAAACCCGTAGTTTCTGCTATGTAGATGATCTGATTGAAGGTATTTATCGTTTACTGTTGAGTGATTATGCATACCCGGTAAACATTGGCAATCCAAATGAAATTTCACTAAAAGACTTTGCAGAAGAAGTGTTGAAACTAACAGGTTCTTCTGTAAAAATTGCCTATAAACCTTTGCCTGTTGATGATCCTAAACAACGCCAGCCGGATATCAGCAAAGCAAAAGAGATCCTGGGTTGGGAACCCAAAGTGGATAGGGCAGAAGGTTTGAAAAAGACCTATGAATATTTTAAATCATTGCCCAAAGAAGAATTATATAAACTGCCCAAAGAGTTTACAAGTACTAAATAATGCTCGCTATGTCAAAACCATTGATAGTAGTTACCGGAAAGAACGGACAATTAGGTTGGGAGATCAGTCAGATCAGTCAGCAACTCGGTCAGCAATTCGATTTTGTTTTTGTAGATGTGGATGAACTGGACCTGAGTAAACCCGAATCTATTCCCGGTTTCTTTAAACAATATCAGCCGCAATATTTTATTCATTGTGCAGCATTCACTGCGGTTGATAAAGCAGAGACCGAACAGGAACTGGCGTACAAGATCAACGCTGAATCTACCGGAATGATCGCAAAAGAATGTGCCAAGATCGATTGCCCTTTAATTACGATCTCTACTGATTATGTTTTTGATGGTAACGGGTCAAAGCCTTATACAACCGATCAGCAAACAAATCCGATCAATTATTACGGTTACAGTAAATGGTTGGGCGAGAAATTAGCTTTGGAGAATTGGCAGAAGACCATTGTGATCAGAACAGCATGGGTGTATAGTACACATGCCGCCAACTTTGTGAAGACCATGCGCCGACTGATGAATGAACGTACTGAGATCAAAGTAGTGAATGATCAATTAGGCTCTCCAACCTATGCCGCCGATCTTGCTGCAACTATTTTACAAGTGATTCAGCAATGGCATTCAGGTAATATTCATTATGGCATTTATCATTATACCAATAGCGGGATCATTTCCTGGTACGATTTTGCTGTTGCCATCAAATCCTTATCCGGATTGACTTGTAATGTATTGCCGGTTCCATCCACTGAATACCCTACACCTGCAAAACGACCATTTTATTCTGCCATGGATACCCATAAGATCGTTGATGATTTTCATATTCAGTTAAGCGATTGGCAAACAAGTTTAGCGACCTGCATCAAAGGACTCTCTGCTGCATAAATGAAAAGGCAGATCATCATATCAATGATCTTGATGATGATAAGCAATGCCATATTTGCTACACAGGATTCCGTCTTTTCTTTTCGCTTTCGAAATGATGTGACTATTACTGCAGATCTTCCTGCAAATTTTTCATCCAATAAAAAAACACAGATCATTTTATTTGCATTACCTAACGGTAACAGCACTGCTCAAACCATGGGCAAGAAAATGCAAACAGGGGATGACTGGCATTTTGATATTCAGCATATTGCTGCACAAACCAGATTTGTTCGAAATGAATTGCCCAATGAAAACATTGTATTGGTCTATCTTGAAAATGATCTGAAAGCATGGCCCCAATGGAAAAGAGTTCATGAAAACTATACTGATCTGATCCCTGCAATTGTTGATACGATCCAAAAAGTATTATCCATCAAAAACTATTCTTTGCATTTAAATGGTCACAGTGGGGGCGGTGCATTTGTGCTGGGATATATTCAATCGCAAAAAAAGATCCCCGATCAGATTAACAGGATCAGTTTTCTGGATAGTGATTATGGTTACGATTCAAGTTTTACGAAGAAGTTTGTTGATTGGATAAAGAAAAGCAGATCGAATCATTTGTCTGTCTTTGCATATAACGACAGTGTTGTTATATACAACCGAAAACCATTGGTATCTCCAACGGGAGGTACCTGGTACCGGAGCAAATTAATGATGAAGGACCTGTCAGCTGATTTTTCTTTTAAGATGACAAGGAACGATAGTGTGCTGCAATATTCTGCCGGGAACAGGATCAATTTCTTTTTAGTGGATAACCCCGAGAAGAAGATCTATCATACTGTTCAGGTAGAAAGAAACGGATTTATACATTCCTTGTTGATAGGCACAAAGCGTGAAAGCAAAGATTATTTTTACTGGGGTAAACGCGCTTATGATAACTTTATAGAATAAAAAAAGAGCAATGAAACATTGCTCTTTTTTTATTCAGATATTATTTATGCTTCATCGGGTTTGATAATGAATTTATATGTGATACCTGCCAAAGCACCGCCCAGCAAACATCCTACCAGATATACCCAAATAGTACTCCAAGCAAATGCGCCAAATGTTGCAGCACCAATTGCAACTGCAGGATTAAAAGCACCCATACTAACAGGGCCTAATGTATAAGCCATTGCAGTAACGGTAAAGCCAATGGCCAGGCCATAAAAACTATTGCCCGCATTTTTATCGGCAGTAGCAACATTCAATACCACATATGCCAGGGCGAATGTTCCTATCACTTCCGCAACGAGAGCCTTGATGGGCAGATCGGGAGAAGCAGCAGCAACGCTATAGTCGAAATATTGAGAAGCAAGCAAACCTGCAACAACGCCACCTGCAATTTGAACGACCCAGTAAAAGACCGCATCAGTCAAATTACATTTACCGCGGATGAACACCGCTAATGTAACAGCCGGATTATAATGCCCACCAGACACATGGCCGCCTGCAAAGATCATGACCATCAATGTAGCACCAATTGCAACCGGTGCCATATCTCCGGCTTTTGTACCTGCCATACATACAGCAAGCACCAGAAAGAAAGTGCCAATGAATTCAACAATGTACTTTTTCATAAAACTAGTTTTGGTTAAAGGGTTGAAACAATAGTCCAAAATACTTGTTATTATTTATATATTCTTCAGGGACTAAAAATAATATTGACATTTTAAACAGGTGAACTACTTTGCAACAAATAAAACACAGTATATGAAAATCGAAATTGGTCAGGCCGCACCTGACTTTACATTGTTTGATACCGAAAAAAATAAACTGACTCTATCTGATCAAAAAGGTAAGAATGTATTACTGTTATTCTTTCCGCAGGCATTTACAGGTGTTTGTACGGCTGAGTTATGCAGTATCCGGGACAATATCGCCGTGTATAATAACACCGATGCTACCGTATTCGGTATCTCTGTTGATTCCATTTTTACCCTGGGAAAATTCAAATCTGAACAGGGATATAATTTCCCATTACTGAGCGATTTTAATAAAGAAGTTTCAAGAGCATATGGCAGTATCTACGAGAACTGGATCTTGGATATGAAAGGTGTTTCCAAACGTTCAGCATTCCTGATCGACAAGGAAGGGATCGTCCGTTATGCCGAGGTTTTGGAGAATGCAGGAGAGCAACCCAACTTTAATGCCATCCAGTCTGCCTTAAAAACCCTTTAAAAACCATAGGAATCAATTAAAAAAGAGGCTTTGCACAATCGCAGGCCTCTTTTTTCGTTTATGCAGCAAGCGAATTCGATGCTCAAGTCATCTTATTATTATAACTTTATACCGAAGAAGCGATAGATGAAAAAATTGTACTTTCTTATTTTAATCAGTTCACTCATGATGGTCAGCAGTTTTACTGTTGCTCCTTCCGGTGATTTGACCTACGATCAGCAAAGAACAGTTCAGTTTTATCCCAACCCCGCCACTTCTGTCATCTACTTCGAATTCCCTTCCAATTTTGAAAAAGCGAATTACAGCCTGCATATCTATAATTTCCTGGGCAGGAAAATGAATGAGTTTCAGGTTAACAGCAGCAAAGTATCTGTTCAGCTGGACAATTACCTCCGCGGATTATATGTTTTCCAGATCAGAGATAAAATGGGGAATATCATCGAATCAGGTAAGTTCCAGGTGGTGAAATAATTTTTTTTAGCCGGCTTATATAACACAGATCATCGTCCCTTGCGTCGCACACTTCAACTCTTGTTTTTCAAATTTTAATCAATTGAAATATCCACTCTAACAGGTATTCCGATAATACCCAGATCATCTCTTAATTCACGCCATTGCCTTTTCCATAAACTACCGGCACAAAATATTTTTGATTCCATATCATTTGTCATGATCCTTAAAGCCCTGGCTCTTCTGCCTGTTTGCTCAATATTTGCTTCTGTTATATTGGATAAGGCATAAACCTTATTCTTCCAGAAGAAATAGTGATTCTTTATGATCAGGTTTTCTCCATCCAATACAAAATAATTCATTTGAGTACCATATGCGGAGGATATAAGAAGAAGGATTATTGCTAAAAAAAATATACCCTGAATTGAAATAACATGAGATTGAGAGAACATGAATAAAGGCATTAAAAAAATAAAAAGTATACTAATAGTGTAGATGGTTATAAATGGGTTTCCTGCATATTTTTTTTGAGCAAAGAAACTGCTATTTATTGTTGTGAATTTATTTACAGGGTCCTTTATTTTATCATTTAATCTTTCCTTGATCAAAGTTCTTAGTTCTGCTTCATTTTCATAAGGACCTGTCCATAAAACAAATTTCTGTCCATCCTCAAAATGGATGACTGTTGCTTCTCCTCTGCCTTTAAATAATAGAAATTCATTTGAACTAAGAAAGACCTCAGTTGCCAAATTCCAATCATAAACCTCCGTGCTGAAGAGTTTTTTTACAGTAATAAATTCATCATCAAATACAATTCTTGGGGTTAATTGTAAAAATGAAATAATAAATGTAAATGAAAGACCAATTTCAAAAAGTGCTAAAAGGGTAGTGACATTCGAATAACGTAAATTATCTTCTTTCGGAAACATGCTGTATCCTATAAAAAAGAAGAGGATTGAACAAACGATTACAAAGATCAGCAGGCTTGTTTTATACTTTGATCTAACCACCATAGTTCTGAATTATTTATAATGGATTACTTATAAAATGCCCCTTGATCCTTGTCTCTTGCCTCTTGGATCTTGTAACTTGAATCTTGCTCCTTGGGCCTTGTATCTTGTTCCTTGAGCCTTGTTTCTTCTTCTATTTATCTGTGACTTCCACAATCAAAAACTTCAAATAATTCGTATTCTCCATTCCCCAAACGATGGGATGATCGCTTGCCTGTGCATTGAATACTACCTGCCTTATTTTTTTTCTGGCATCTTTTGCCGCCATTTCAATGGTCTGAAAGAACATTTCGGGATGCACCAGATTGGTACAGCTTGAAGTCACTAAGAAACCGCCGTTCTTAATTAATTTCATGCCTCGTAAATTGATCTCTTTATAACCGGTGATCGCTTTCTGAATATTTTCCCTGCTCTTGGTAAAGGCAGGCGGGTCCAGCATTACCACATCATATAATCGGCCATCCTTTCCCCATTGTTTCAATACATCAAAAGCATTCATCGCTTCAAATTTGCAGATGCTGTCTAAGCCGTTCAATGCTGCATTTTTATTCGCTTGTTCCACAGCGTTCTCACTAATATCAATTCCCAAAACAGATTTTGCCCCATAATGTGCGGCATGAATTTCGAATGTACCTGTATATGTAAATGCACCGAGTACGTCTGCACCTTTTACAATATGCTGAATGGCTCTGCGGTTATCCTGCTGATCTAAAAAGTATCCGGTTTTTTGTCCGTTCTCAATATCAACACGAAACTTCAATCCGTTCTCATTGATGATGATATTGGTATCGAATGGTTCCGATAAAAAACCTTTTACCTGTTCCAATCCTTCCAGCTCTCTCACAGGAACATCATTGCGTTCGTAGATGCCTTTGGGATGAAAAATATTTTGCAGTGCTTTTACAATGGCGGGCTTCCAAAGATCCATACCCAAGGACAGTGTTTGCAGCACGAAATAATCATTGAACTTATCAATGATCAATGCGGGCATTTCATCTGCTTCACCAAATATCAATCTGCAGTTTTCGGTATAGCCGATCTTTTGGCGGTATTGCCAAGCATGCAAAATTCTGTTGTAAAAGAATTGTTCATCGATCTCTTCTTTCTTTCTTGTTAAGAGGCGAACGACTATCTGTGATTTGGGATTGATATAACCTCTTCCGCAAAATTTTCCGTCATTATAACAAACATCAACCGTATCACCCGGATTAACATCACCCACTATTTTTTCCACTTCATTATTAAAGATCCAGGGATGTCCGTTAAATACTCTGTTCGCTATTTTGCGCTTTAAAAAAACTTTAGTCATGCGGCAAAGATAATGGAGAAGGGCAATCTCATTCAATTAAGAACCGTGCTATCTCCCTGAGGCTCTCGAAGGGTGAATGAGTAAAATGAATTTTCATGAATCATACTTCAAGAGCCTCTGCATGACAATGCGAACATAGAGTAACATTTAACCATTAAAGATGGATAGTCTTCTTACGAGAATACTTCCATAAATGCTATTACCCTTAAGCTACCGCCATGATCTTAGCCGCACCCGCATTCGTAACGGGCCTGATCAAATTAGCCGAAAGCGCAGTTCCGAATTCAACACCAACGGTCAATACTAAACTATCATGATCGCTGATATTTGTTTCTCCCTGTATTTGCAGCAGAAGATTTTGTTCGGAACTTATGTCCGCAGTACTGAACCATGCTGTACTGAGGTCTGCACGCAGCAACTGAATGTTTGAATTGATCGGAACATAATCATATGCCCTTCCTGAATATTTCATATCGGGAACAATACCCAATTCGGCAGTGATGCGATAGAATGAGAATTTTCCCGGAACATATAAGCCGATCTTAGGAAATAGTGCAGGTATAAAGATCGAAGCTGACAGCTCATTTCGATTGATACTGCATTGTAAAGGGTGTTTGATGATGCTGTCAAATTGGGGTCCCATTTCTAATTGAAAACCTTCCAGCCAATAACGGCATCTGGAAACATAATAAGATCGTTGTCCCCATTCATTTTCTGTATCCAATTTTTTAATGTCGCAGCATATACTAACCAATCTGCTTTGAAAATTGGTATGGTCCAGATATTCCAGATATCCAATGGCATCTTTTATGGCTGCAGCGGTGGTACTTGCTCCGCTAAACTCCGCATTGTTTCTTCTGGTATTTTTAAATCTGGGCGATTTATTTATTTGTTGTTTCGTAGGACCTCCTTTAGCCCGGAGAAGCGTATCATCAATTGTTCGGTTGGTGTAGGCAGACAGATTCCCGATTCTGCCTGTAAAATTCAGGGTTCCTTTTAATCTAGCCATGGATATTGGATTTAATGAATAAATAGAAGTCGTAGGCTAGCCCTATGGCTCTGTCCTACTTTCTTGCTAGCAAATTAATACATGCTTATATAATAACCTGTAATTAATTCATAATGTATTCCTAAATAATCCGGGTATGATCCGAGTCTTATATAAGTCGGGTTATACTCGGGTTATACTCGGGACATACTCGGGATATACTCGGGATATCTCCGAATCAGTCAGCCATGAAACAGGGAGATGGTAGCTATTAGCTGCCCCTTAAAGACGATATAATGATGAAAGTATTTGCAGGAGGACTTAGCCTAATAGGCAGCTATATTCTCCAGATTATCAGCCCAGATCCCTCTAATCCGTGTTATCTGTGTTCCATTCCCCCTAAACTTTATTCCTGCCAATTTTTCCCTTTTCTTTGCTTGGCAAAAAAATTGACCGATAGGGAAAGACTATTAAAAACAATTATGGAAGACAAAGAAGTGCAGCAAAACGATATGGCTGACAGTAATGTAGGTATTCCTACTGACGAAAATGCAGCAGGCGACAGCCTTTTGCAGGAACCTGTGGCTGAAGTAAGTGAAATTGAAAAATTACAGGCTGAATTGGCTGAACAGAAGGATAAATACATCCGTTTGATGGCTGAATTTGAGAATTTCCGCAGAAGAACGGCAAAAGAGCGGATAGAACTCATTCAAACCGCAGGTAAGGATGTAATCGTTTCTTTGCTGGATCTGATGGATGATTGCGACCGTGCCGAAAAGCAATTGCAAAGCGGTACCGATATCGCCGTTCAGAAAGAGGGTATTCAGCTGGTATTTAACAAGATCAGAAGCACATTGCAGAATAAGGGATTGAAGGCCATGGAAAGCATTCATACCGATTTTGATGTAGAGAAACATGAAGCCATTACCGAGATCCCCGCACCCAACAATAAACTGAAAGGAAAAGTGATGGATGAGGTTCAGAAAGGTTATTACCTGAATGATAAGCTGATCCGTCACGCAAAAGTGGTGGTAGGGAAATAAATCAGCCAATGAATGAATTTGATAATTAGCCAATGAGATCATTGCCGAATTGTCGAATTATCAAATTATAGAATTAAAGAATTATGGCGAAAAGAGATTATTACGAAATATTGGGTGTTAGCAAAAATGCTGCAGCTGATGAGATCAAGAAAGCATATCGTAAAGTAGCGATGCAATTTCACCCTGATCGTAATCCGGGCGATAAATCGGCAGAAGATAAATTCAAAGAAGCTGCCGAAGCCTATGAAGTGCTGAGTGATGTTGATAAGAAAGCGAAATATGATCGTTATGGTCATCAGGCATTTGCACCGGGCGGTGGTGGCGGCGGATTCCATTCAAGTAATGTAGATGATATCTTTAGTCAGTTCGGAGATATATTCGGTGATGATATGTTCGGCAATTTCTTTGGCGGTGGCGGCAGAAGAGGTGGAGGGGGTGCAAGCAAGTCAAGAGGACAAAGAGGAAGCAATCTTCGCATCAAAGTAAAACTGACCTACGAAGAGATCGCAAAGGGTGTAAGCAAAACAGTGAAGGTAAAAAAGCATGTGCTTTGTACAACCTGTGGCGGTAACGGTGCAAAAGATAAAAGCAGTATTCAAAATTGTGCTACATGTGGTGGCAGCGGACAAGTAAGAAGGGTGACCAATACTTTTTTAGGACAGATGCAGACAGTTACAACCTGTCCGACCTGTAATGGAGAAGGATCTACAGTCACATCAAAATGTACGGCTTGTAAAGGCGAAGGAAGGGTATATGGGGAAGAAACGATCACCATCGAAATACCGGCAGGTGTTCAGGAAGGCATGCAATTGAGCATGAACGGAAAGGGCAATGCAGGCGAGCGAGGCGGATCCCCCGGTGATCTTATTATACAAATAGAAGAAGAACAACATGCAGAATTGCATCGTGACGGATTGAATGTTGCCTATGATCTTCATATCTCATTTCCGGATGCAACATTTGGAACAAGTGTAGAAGTTCCAACAATTGATGGTCGCGCTAAAATAAAGATACCTGCAGGAACACAGAGCGGAAAGATATTCCGACTAAAAGGAAAAGGATTTCCTGAAGTACAGGGTTATGGTAAAGGTGATCAATTGATCTATGTGAATGTTTGGACACCGCAGCATATCAGCAACGAAGAAAAAGATCTTTTAGAAAAATTAAATGCCAGCCCAAATTTTAAACCGCAGCCTGATAAGAACAGTAAGAGTTTTTTTGAAAGAGTGAAAGAAGCGTTTAACTAATCTAAAAGGGTTTTCTCGCAGCGTCGCAGCGTTCGTGGCGAGAATGATTTTTTAATTATAAACTGATTGTATAAAGAAAGAGGTTGATCAATTGATCAACCTCTTTCTTTATTATGGCTCTTGATAGCTTATTTATAAGAATACCCCACCGGATGCTTCGATCCTTTGTGCATTGATCCAATAGGCATCATCAGAACAGAGAAATGCAACAACACCGCCAATATCATTTGCTTCACCCACTCTTCCCAGAGCAGTGTTTGCGCCTATCATGGCTTTGATCTGCGGATTGTTTCTGATGCTTGCATTATTGAAATCTGTTTCAATGGCACCGGGTGCTAAAACATTCACCCTGATCTTTCTGGACCCTAATTCCTTTGCGAGGTATCTTGTAAAGACCTCAACAGCCCCTTTCATAGAAGCATATACCGAATAACCGGGATTACAGAATCTTGTGGTACCGCTGCTGATATTGATGATGCATCCATTATCATTCATTTGCAACAAGGCTTTCTGCGTTAAAAAATAAACGCCTTTAAAATGAATGTTTAATAATGCATCGAAATTTTCTTCTGTAACCTGTGCAAAAGGAATAGTAGCACCAGTTCCGGCATTATTGATGAGGAAATCAAATCTATCAGTACCCCATTTTTCTTTTAATGTAGTAGATACTTTTGCTAAGAAATCATCGAAGGTTTTTAATTGAGCAACATCTAATTGTAATGCTACTGCTTTTTGTCCTTTTGATTCTATCTCTGCTACAACTGCATTTGCTTCATCCTTTTTAGAATGATAAGTAATGATCACATCATTACCTTTTTCTGCGAGACGTAAAGCCATGTTCTTTCCTAAGCCTCTGCTTCCACCAGTTACTAAAGCGATCTTTGTTTTCATTTGTATTTGTGTTTCATTTATAATACTACGTTAAAGAACAAAATTATTAAGTTAAGGAACATGATTCATTAAAGAACTTTATGTTAATCAATCTTCAAGAGCATTGTCTGCCGACAGGCAGGCTGCCAATGACATATTTAGTAAGAAGCTGAAAAATAATAAAATATAAAACAGGCTTCTTTTAATTAAGTGTTCTAGAATAATATCCGGTTGCCTGCATTTCTCCGGCCTCAGAAAAACAGCGTTAAGAAAATTGATGGAATGAGCAACTGCCAATAGGCAGTTTAAAATGAAAAATGCTTAGTTATAATAAATTGTATTTAACACAGCTTCGATAATTCAGCCTACAAAAGATCGGATTTAGACTTTTTTCATTTTAGCGAATGCAATCAATTTTTAGCTGTTTTTCTGTAGCCTTGAACTTTTGTTTCTTTTCTTTCTCCAAGGGAGCCCTTTGGGCAAGAGAAAAGAAAGAGAAACTATTTTTTTTCTTCTTACTTTTTTGCTTGTCCAAAAAAGTAACAAAAAAAGACCCCCGAAAACGATAACAGCCCGTTTTCGGGTTGGTTCCCTGATTAAGCTGTTGTGCTACTGTGACTTCAGCTATTGGGCAATGATGCGTATGCTAAAAGCATGTCGTTTTCAAAGATCTTGTTTTCAAGGTAAAAATTGGCAACTCAGAGTACCAATCATTACGTTAATGTTATTGTTCTTAAGTTTAAAAATTAGTTACTTATTCCTTTGATTTATTGTTACCAGATCCTTACCTGTAAACTATCGGCACGATACATTTTAGCTGGTGATTTAATTCCGAATGCTTCATAAAATTCAGGAATATTTACAACAGGCCCGTTCACTCTTTCCTTTGCCGGTGCATGCACATCAGTCTGTAATTGTGATGCCAGACGTTCTTTTCTTTCTTCATACATCCAACTGTATGCATAGCCCAGGAAATAACGCTGCATAGGGGTGTAGCCGCCTATCTTTTCTCCCTTCTTATACGCTTCCGTTTTCTTGAAAGCGTCGATGCCTAATAATAATCCGCCGAGATCGGCAATGTTTTCGCCTTGTGTGGCAGAACCATTAATATGTAAGGTATCAACCGGACTCATTTCATTGAACTGTTTGATGATCTTCGTTGCACGTTGAGTGAACTGAACAGAATCATTGGGCTGCCACCAGCTTTTCAGATTTCCTTTGGCATCGTACTGTCTGCCCTGGTCATCAAAACCATGTGTTATTTCATGACCGATAGTTGAAGCTGCAGCATAACCATATACAAATGCATCATCCAGATCTTCATCACGAACACCGGGTACTGTAAACATGCCTGCAGGTAAAACGATCTCATTATTGGATGGATTATAATAGGCATTATAGGTTTGCGGACTCATATCCCATTCTGTTCTGTCGACAGGCTTTCCTAATTTGTTGATCATATACTGATGCCACCATTCATTGGCATGCTGCATATTGATCACATAAGGTGCCGCTTCGATCTGCATGGCAGAAAAGTCTTTCCATTTATCAGGGTAACCCACTTTCTTGGTGATCTTGCTTAATTTATCCAATGCTTTTTGTTTGGTACTATCACTCATCCAGGAAAGATTTTTGATCCTGTCTTTATACGCATCACGGATAGCTTCTACCAGATCATTGTAACGTTGTTTTGCTTTTTCGTTGAAGTATTCTTTTACGAATAATTGTCCGAGTGCTTCGCCCATGGCATCTTCTTCACTGTCCAATGCTCTTTTCCATCTGGGTCTTGGAGTAGCAGCACCTGACAGTGTTTTACGATATTGAAAAGCATTATTAAATGTTGAGGAATCCAGATAAGCAGCACTGGCCCTTACCAGATGAAAACGGAAATAGTTTTTCCAGTCATCGATACCGGTAGTTTTTAACTCATTGTTCAATGCAGTATAAAATTCAGGCTGACCAACGATTACTGAATCCAGTTTGGTGATGCCGTTGATCTTTAAATAATTATTCCAGTCGATATTGGCAGAAAGTTTTTGCAAACCTGCCACATTCATTTTATTATAATTCTTATAAGGATCGCGCAGGTCGGCTAGTTTCCGGGAAGCTTTTGCCAGTTTGGTTTCTAGAGCAAAAACGGAAGTACAGTTTTTAACAGCAGTGATACTGTCATTGCCTAACTGGACAAATGTTTTGAAGAGGTATTTTTGATAAGCTGTTTTAGCTGCTACGCTTTTTGAATCGGTATTAAAATAATAGTCACGGTTGGGTAAGCCCAATCCTCCCTGCATCAATTGATAGGCCATGGCTTCGCTATTCTTATCATCCTGCGCTACATAATCGTTGAATAGTACATTAATACCTTTTCTATGAAAAGCAGCAGCAGTGGCAATGATATCATTGGTTGATTTGATAGCAGCAATGGTTTGAAGATCGTTTTGCAAGGGTTGCAAACCTTGTTTATCAATGGCAGCAGAGTCCATGGCGCTCTTCCAGAAGTCAGCTATCTTTTGAGAGACGGTACCATGTGCTGCTTTTTCAGCGATGGCTTTTTCGTTGATGGTCTTTAGACGAGTATAGATCTCTTCCTGTACTAAATTACCAATACCCCATCCGCTTTCAGATGCGGGTATGGGATTCTTTTTGATCCATCCGCCATTGGCATAGAAGAAAAAATCTTCGGATGCTTTAACGGTTGTATCGATATTCGCGGCAAGGAAATCGGGTTGGGTTTCTTTTTGTTTGCATGCAATGATGCAGCAGGAAGCGATGGTGAATAATAGGAAATATTGTTTTCTCATAACAGTGTTTTGAAAGAGAAAACTATTGATTTTTTTTAGGACTGAGCCATCTTTTTTAAGAATGGGCTTGTTTAGCTGCAGGATTTGCAAAAGGGTTTATTGTTCAAGACTGTCTGTAAAAACATTTTGTTCTTATTTGCCTTTTGTTTATTATTGTTATAACATTATCCAAACTAGGATTAAAGAAAGGGTACTTTATTTTCTGCTCATATTAAGCAATGAGCAATAACTACTGCTCCCGATTAATTTTCCTTTCCCTTCCCTTTTAAAATTCAGGCATCTTCTGCTAAGCCTTCATAGAGATAAATTCTCAATGAAACAATAACCCTTATTTACAACCAAACCTAACCCTTATGAAGCTTTTTACAAAATCGGTTTTATTATTTACACTGTCAACAGCCTTTTTTTTATCTACAAATTATGGACAGTCTATTAATTTAATCTCTAATCCATCTGGTTCGGATGCAGGATTTCAAGGTAATCCAATAATTTATGAAAGTAATTTGTATTTCCAGTATCAAAATTCATCGGGCAAGAATCAATTGGCAAAGTATGATGGTACTGCAATAAGCTTAATTTCAAACCTTTCAGGTTCGGATGGAGGATTTCAAGGTAATCCAATAATTTATGGAAGTAATTTATATTTCCAGTACCAAAATTCATCGGGCAAGAATCAATTGGCAATATATGATGGCACAACACTCAGCTTAATTTCAAATCTTTCAGTTTCGGATCCGGGATTTCAGGGCAATCCCATCATTTACGGAAGTAATCTGTATTTCCAATATCAAAATTCATCGGGCCAGAATCAATTGGCAAAATATGATGGCACAACACTCAGCTTAATTTCAAATCTTTCAGTTTCGGATGCGGGGTTTCAGAGTAATCCTATCATTTACGGAAGTAATTTGTATTTCAGTTATCAAAATAGTTCTGGCCAGAGGCAATTGGCAAAATATGATGGTACAACACTTAGTTTAATTTCTAACCCTTCGGCTTCAGATGGTGGATTTTATAATTATCCAATCGTTTATGGAAGTAATTTATATTTTCAGTATAATTTATCAAGTAGTTATTATCAATTGGCAAAATATGATGGTACTACAATTAGCTTAATTTCTAATCCTTCAGGTTCAGATTTTGGTTTTTTCGGTAGTCCCATCGTTTATGGAAGTAATTTGTATTTCCAATATCAAAATGTTTCGGGTAAGATGCTATTGGCAAAATATGATGGCACAACGCTTAATTTAATTTCTAACCTTTTAGTTGCTGACAATGGATATTTGGGTACTCCCATCGTTTATAATAGCAATTTATATTTTCAATATAGTTTAGCATCCGGGAAGCGTGAATTGGCAAAATATGATGGTACTAATCCAATCAGCTTAATTTCTAACCTTTCAGGTTCGGATCAGGGATTTCAGGGTAGCCCCATTGTTTATGGCAATAATTTATATTTCCAGTATCAAAATTCATCCAATAAATTTCAATTGGCAAAATATGATGGCACAACACTCAGCTTAATTTCAAATCCTTCAGGTTCGGATCAGGGATTTAGATTTAGTCCTGTTGTTTATGGAAGTAATTTGTATTTTGGGTATATTAATTCATCCTTCAAGAAACTATTAGCTCAATTAATTTTTCCAACCTGGACAGGCACTACTAACACTGCCTGGAATACCAACACCAACTGGAGTACAGGTACTATACCTACTTCAACTGATAGCGTTACTATACCATTTACAACTAATAAACCAACGATTAGTGTTGCAGGTGCTGTTGCGAACGAGATAATCATACAAAGTGGAGGAATATTAACCTTATCTGGTTCGGGAACATTAACAGTCGGCACTGGAATAGCAGTAAATGCCGGCGGAGCATTAGTGGGTAGTTCTTCTAATATAACAGGTACAGTCACTCTCCAACAAAGCATCATTGCACAAAGAGGCTGGCGCATGTTTGCCAATCCATTCAGCACAACGCAAACATTTGCATCACTTTCAAGCAGCAATAATGTAACGATCAACACAAGTGCAGGCCCTGCCGGAATTGCAGATACGAGAGTATTCAGTAACAGCAGCAATGCATGGGCAGATGCAGGTACAAGTACTGCCGCCAATACCGCGTATGGATTATTTATCAGAGGAATAAAGTCAGATATTTCAGGTGGCGGAACGGGATTAACATATGCAGCAGGTCCAACTGCATTTACTTATGGTGTTAGCGGTACATTAAATGCTAGCAGCTTTACTGTTCCTTCAGCCAATGTTTCTAACTTTTCATTAGTGGGCAATCCTTATGCAGCACCTGTAAACTCACAGGCATTAACAGGCGGCAGTGCGCAATCGTATTATTTGTATCAAATAGCTGTTTCAGGAAATGGTCAAACAAAAGCAGGAAGTTGGAGTACTGTATTAACATCCAATATCACTTCTCCTATTCCTGTATTGGGAGTGATTGCATTAAAAACAGCAGGTAATTATTCTGTGGCCACATCAGATATCAATATCACTAATGCGGCGACCGGCGGATTATTCGGTATTGAAACACCTATCCCACATATAGAATTGCAGGTAGAACAAAACGGCAACTATCAGGATAAAATGTTTGTGCGTTTAGACCCTGCTGCCACTGCAAAAGGAACAGATAAAATTGACTTAGAAAAGTTTTATAATGATAATGTAAATGTGTACAGCCTAACAACAGCAGATAACAGCAGGTTAGCTGTTGATGCAAGAAATGTATTGAGTATTATCCCACTTGGCATCAGTGCATTGGCAGGTGATTACAATTTTAAACTAAGCAGTAATAATTTGCCTGAAGGAACAATCGTGTATTTAAAAGATAAATTACTCAATACACAAACAGAATTGAAAGTTGGGGGCACTTATAATTTCTCCATCACTTCTGACGCAGCAACTTATGGAGAACAAAGATTTGAATTATCATTCAGTACTAAAGCAACTGCTACTGCAAATGATCCTTCAGGAAGTCTAGCAGCAAATGTGTTGGGTAATATCACAAGCGGTAATCAGGTAGCGGTACAGGTAGCAGGAAGTTCGGGGCTTGTAACCATTGCCATAAAAGATATGAACGGTAAATCATTGGGCACAATGAATGCTGTTAACGGGATACAATATGTAAATGTTGGTAATGCTGCAAAGGGTATGTTGTTATTGCAGATCAGTGACGGTAAAAGTTCGATCATTAAAAAAGTGATGAAACTCTAAATCAGTCAGGAGTCTGGAGTCGATAGTTCATAGTCAATAACAACCTTAAACAGAAACCAACATGAAAAAATATATCAACAATATCAATACTGCACAACTTATCAAAATCATTTATTTATTTATTATTTTCTTATCGATTAGTGGTCTGCTTCATGCACAGCCACCTAATAATGGTGATCCCGATAGTGCCCCTATTGATGGTGGATTAAGTTTATTGATCGCAGGCGGGGTGGGGTATGGAGTGAAGAAGATGAGGGAGAAGAATGCAAGTCGTGAGTCGGGAGTCAGGAGTCAGGAGAAGGGAAGTGATAATTTGTAAGTGTTAAGTTATAAAAAATAAAAAAGCTCCGATGTGTTAAAACATCGGAGCTTTTATTTAAGTATATTAATTAGTAATAATTACCATAAACGTCTTGGGCAGGAATCTCCATATTTATTGCCCAATAAAAAGCCAACCAGTATTTCATGTGTTCCTTTACTTACGGTGTTCAGTTGTGAAGTAGTGATATCGTATGAATATCCGATATTGATATTGTTATTGATATTGATACCGATCATCGCTGCAAAACCATCCTGTATTCGGTAAGAAGCACCTACCCATAAAAGATCCTGATACTGGAACTTCGCATTGATGTCTACACCCAGGGGCAGGGGATTGATATAACGTAACAAGACGGAAGGGAGGAAACTGATATCATCACTCAGCATCATTCTGTAACCTGCGGTTAAAAATGTATGCGGCAATAATTTGCCTGTTTCCATACCTACTGTATTATTTGAAAAGCTCACCTGTTCAGGGATGATCTGCTGAAAAGACAACCCAACAAAATAGTCTTTTGAATACAGCCATGCACCTGCACTGATATCGGGTTTTATTTTATTAATGATGCCACTGCTCGAAACAGCAGGATCTACAGTTGTTGCGAAATTGAGTTTATCTGCATTTAAACTTAATTGAGAAATACCTGCAGAAATGCCAACTGCTAAACTGGTTTGAACATCTAAACTTAAATGATAGGCATAAGTACCATAAGCAGTGAAGCGATTCAATGGCCCTGTTGCATCATTGATCACTGAAAGACCAACACCTGCATGTGGTTCGGGTGCAGTATAAGTTTGCCAATAAGCTTGTCCTCTCGGGTTTCTTCCTTCAGGTCCGAATGTAGTGGCTGTTTGCCTCTCATCATAATCACTTTTATGAATGGGCCCCTGAATGGTTAAATAGGTTGTGATGGGTGCATCCTGTAAGCCTACCCATTGTAAACGATGACTTGCTTTTACATCCCAATAATTTTCAATACCCGCCACTGCAGGATTGATGATATAATTATTCATGATGTATTGCGTATAATAAGGACGTTGCTGGGCAATGACAGAAGAACCAAACAATAGGATAAAGGACAGGATAGAATATGTGAGTCTTTTCTGGATCAATCGCTCAATATTTGGTTTTTTGTTTTTTGATGCTGCAAGATAAGAAGATGAATTGATTGTCACTATGGATTCCTTTGTAACTACACTACGAAGATAGCATGTATGCATCTTCACATTAATAGAAATTCGGTTAACGGTATTTAAATCAGGTAAATAGATCATCAGCTTTTATATGCATTTTTAAAACAGGTACAGTCTATCCAATCATCGGATGATCGTGATGCTGCCACTGATGACAGCTCTGTTATTTTTTGGATTGATGACATAATAATAAGTACCCAGACTTAATGGCTGTCCGTTATTGGTTCCATCCCATTCGGTCTTATACCCATTGGAATGAAAAACAAGTTGTCCATATCTGTTATATACATCAACCGTAGCACCGGGATAAGTATCTAAGTACTTTATTTTCCAGGTATCATTGATGCCATCGCCATTGGGTGAAAAAGCATTGGGCACTACAGGTGGAAATAATACAAAGATCCTTACTGTATCACTTCGAGCGCATCCTGCTTTGGTAGTTGCCGTAAACGTATAGGTTAGATTTGATTGCGGGCTGCACAACGGATATAGTGTTGTATCATTATCAAGATAGGTGTGTGGTGTCCATAAATAACTCAGATTATTGTCTGAGACTACCGGTGTCAGGTATTGGCTTGTACCTGATAAGATATATTGATCGGGACCTGCATCCACATAGCCGGGTAAAGGATTAACGGTTAAAGTATCCGAAACACGGACCAAACAACCCGGATTGGATTGTACCAATAAGGTAACAATATATTTGCCCGGTATGCTATACATAAAAGTTGTATCAGGACTGATACTGGTAGCATTATCGGGTGTGCCGAAAAACCATTTGTATCGGAGTGTTTGATTGAACTGACTGCCTGCAAGACTCACTACATCACTGGCAAGGTTTACAATGGTTGAATCGCAAAAAGAAAGGGCACTTGCCTGAATTTTTGCTGCTAGGGTATCCATTAGAATGGGTGTAGTTGTATTAAAGATCGAACTGCATCCGCTGCTGTCCTTCAATACCAGTGAAGGATAATAAATGCCTGCCTGTGGATAGAAATGCTGGACAACCGTATCTCTTGTGATCTGAATGCTGCCATCATTGAAATCCCAGGCATAAGAAGAAGTATTCTTTAATGCGGCAGACAAAGTAATATTTGCAGGGCTACATTTTTGGTAGGCATCTGCATTGATGCTTGCATAGGGTCCTAAGATCGTGATATATTGCAGGGTTGAATCAACAACACCATTTATATAACCGTATAATTTGATGGTATATACACCCGGTTGAATGTAAGTATGACTTGGGTTGGGAACATTTCCTGCAATACTTCCATCACCAAAATTCCAACTAATGGAATCAGCATTGACGATCTTTCCGTTTGTATTTGGATACATTACCAATGGAGGGCAGCTATTACTGTCGATATAGTTTGATTCATAAGTAAAAGGAGTATACATTTTATTGATCGGTACATATTGAACAGAAGTATCGGCACATTTATTCAGTGAATCTTTGGCAATCAATGTTACGGTATCAAGGCTGATATTGCTGTACTTATAAATAACCTGTACAGAGGATGTATCCCGGTAATTATTATTACTGAAAGTCCATTGATACTGAACATTAGCAGCATTGAAAGTATCAGAAGTATTCAGGAATGTAATGGGTATACCCGGATTGATAGGAGCGGGTGACCATTGGAAATTCGCTTTTGGTCCGTAAATGATCATTGCTGTTGCTGCACCCGATGAAACAGCAGTACAGCCCCGGTTGTCGGTTACTTTTAAAGTGGTTATAAAATTACCCGGTTTGCTGTATTTATGAATGATCGTACTAGAATCTGCAACATAGTAAACACTATCATCACCAAAATTCCAGACCCTGTTGCTGATGGTTAGATTTTTATTGATCGTAGATGTATCGATAAAACTATAGGATGCCTGAACGCAGCGTCCTGTGTTAACGATCATAAAATCTGCAGAAGGCCCTACGATGGTTAATGGTATAAAAGCCGTGGTATCTGTGCATCCAAAATAAGCCGATTGCAGAATGGCTCTGATGTCTTTTTTATTGCTATTCAAATTGGTCAATATCCCCGAATAAGTATCTGTCCAATTAGTATTACCGGCAATGGAAGTTCCTGTAAAATCCGAACCATCCCTGTATTGCCATTTGAGGATGGAATATCCATTTACGTCCTGATTCGGATTGATGGTCAGGTTATTTATGGTTACCGGCAATGAGTCGCTGGCACAAGTTTCTGTCTTGTTTGTTGTTAATGCAGGTTGTTGTTTCAATAAAACATAAACAGTAGCAGAGTCGATAGCAGTGCATGCTCCGTTGCTTGCGGATAATGTGACTTTATGTATCCCTGAGTTTGTATAATTATAATCCACTTGTGTTTTATAAGGCATGGTGGTTTCAATGGTTCCATCATGAAAGTCCCAGACACTTTGATTGCTGTATTGGGTAGACTGGAAAAAGCTGACCAACCCTCTTGTGCCGGAACAGGTATTCAATACATTTGAGATCTTTGCAAAAGGCGGTAATACATTGATCAGTGCATTCTTCTGCAAACTGTCACTGCATCCGCCATTATAAGCGATCAATGTTACTGCAAATCTTCCTGAATCTGAATATTGGTGGTTGACAGATTGATTATTAGAAGAAATATCAGTTCCTGTATTGTCGCCGAAATTCCAGTACCAGCTATCTGCATTTGCGGTTGTACTGGTGAATTGAATGGGCGTATTGCCACAAACAGTATTGGGCGAAACAGTATTGGCCGTAAAGAAAAAATTGGCAGCAGGCTTTTGGCTGACTGTTATGGGCTGATTATATGTTATTGTTGAAGCACAACCACTAAAAGTAGTGAACGTAAAACTGATATTGTATTGCCCCACCTGGTTATAAGTATGGAAAGGTTGTTGTGATAGCGATTTTGTTCCATCACCAAAATCCCATAAAAAGGTTCTGATCAAATTTGCATTGGTTGTTGCCAAATGAATATTAAATCCGGGGCAGCCCCTGTATGGATCAACAGTTGAAGGGTTCGGCATTATGATATCAACCGGTGGTCTTTGAATTGCCAAAGTATTACTTGCAGAAGATGTGCAACCTGCTTTATCTGTTACGGTAAGACTGATCTGATAATTATTATTGGAAGCATAAAAATGCGATGGTGCTTGTACAGTCGAAACGGCATTCGTGTCGTTAGCATCAAAGCTCCATTGCCATTTTATTGCTGTGCGACAAGTATCTCTGAAAGAAACGGTGGCAGTATCCGTGCAAATCAGGGGTGAATTTATAATGAAGCCGGAAAGAACTGGAGCCTGATTTACAACAATCGTTTTTTGTACAGTGTCTTTACAAACGCCGAAACTATTGATAAGCCTGATGTTTATATTGCCGGATTGATTGAAAGTTTTGCTGACGCTATTGCCACTATAATTATTTGTATAATTGTCATCACTGAAACTCCATTGTGAAGAACCGGGTATAATGCTGCTTTTATTTTGAAATGCATTGTTTGTATTACTGCAAATAGGAGAGGTAACGGTGAAATCAGAGTTGAAGTCAGACACATTCACTAATGCATGAATATTGGTAATACTGCTACATCCCGGAACTGTTGGATTATTTAGGACCAATGAAACATCATAAATCCCTTTTTGGGCATAGCTATGTGCCGGTGCTTTGAGATTAGAGAAAGTTCCATCGCCAAAATCCCATAAATAATTTACGGCTTCATAAATGATATTGGCGGTCTTGAAATTAACGGATTGAGAAGGTTTGCAAACAATTGTTTTATCAACTGTGAATAAAGAATTGGAGGGCTTTACTGCTTCTGTAATGTTGAATTTTTGTGCTGAATTCTGACAACCATAAGTAGTGGTAACAATTAATCTTGGATTTAGTTTTTGTGCAGCAGTATAGGTATGCGAAATCGTGTCTTTTCCCGATTCGTAAGTTGTAGATCCGTCACCAAAATCCCAGAAATAAGATCGAATGTTTCCGTCATTTGCTGTTGACTTGCTTGTATAGGTCACTTTAAAGGGTGTACAACCTTTAATATTGTCTACAGTGAAATCTACAGTTGGCCTTTTATAAACATTGATATTTAAGCTTTTTGAAACGGTTTGCCCAGCATCTGTAACAGTCAGTGTGATCGTATATGTCTTTTCCTCAACATAAGTGGCAGCGGCATTTAAAAACTGACTTGTAATTCCATTTCCAAGGTCCCATTTGTATACGGCTTGGGGTGAAGCGCCAGTTGTCAGGTTTTTAAAGGATACGATGTAGGGCGAACAGCCACCTGTCTTACCATCAGATGTGGTAAAATCGACAGCTAATTGTGCAGAAACTGTGACTGCAGCAATCAGAAAAAATATAATTAATATTATATTTTTCATTTACATAGGACCTCTATTTTTTGAGCTGTAAAAGTAGCTTTTCATATTTTGATTGTATTAGAATCACAAGATCTTGCAAATATTAACTGATCATTAAATGTTTATAGATATAGCTATTATTGCATATTAATGCAAGAATTTTGCTATGCTGTTGTAGTACTAATAACGATAAGATAACCTTTTTTGTTGCTTTGTTGTCTCGGTTCCGAATAATAAGCAGAACAAACTGTAAAGAGAGTTTCCTTTTAGGTAAGCAGGAAGCAGTAATTATTCAATTTATAGCAATAAAGAAAAATATGTCAATGACCCCTATCATTTCTGCCTTAAAGTTCAATAATAACTTATCGAATAATGGTGACTGAGCCACTGAAAGTTGGCCTTTTGTTTTTTGGATTGATGATATAATAGTAAGTGCCGAACGGCAATGGTTTCCCGTTCAATGTGCCATCCCATTCCTGATTATAGCCATCGGAGTGGAAAACAGGCTGGCCTGATCTGTCATATACATCAAGAGTAGCTCCGGGGTAATCTTCTAAATACTTGATCCTCCAGGTATCGTTGATACCATCCCCATTGGGTGAGAATGCATTGGGAATATTGATTGCAGCTAAAACCTTAACATCAACTGTATCACTTCTGGAACAGCCTGCTTTTGTAGTTGCAGTAAGCGTATAAGATTGATTTGTTATTGCTGTGCAGATCGGGTTAAGAATGGTATCGCTGCTTAAATAAAGAGCGGGTGTCCATAAATAACTGAGATCTTCTTCTGAAACAACAGGACTGAGTATGTCTGAATTACCTAATAAAATATATTTGTCTGGGCCTGCATTCACAGCAGGCAAAGGGTTTACATGAATTGTATCACTTGTTTGAATGATACAACCCGGCGCAGATTGGAGCATTAATGTCACAATATATTTTCCCTGACCACTGTATAAAAATGAGGGATCTTTTAGATCGCTTGTATTGTTTGCAGCTGTTCCAAAAAACCATTTGTATTGCAGGTCCTGATGAAGGTCACTGGCCGCAATACTGACAATATCACTGGAGAAATTTACTGTAGACGAATCACAAATTGAAACTGCACTTGCCTTGATAGAGGCTGATAAAGTATCCATAATAATTTTTGCCGGCAAATTGAAAGCAGAATTACAGCCGGCGCTATCCCGCATCACCAGTGATGGGTTATAGATCCCCGGTTTGCTGTATCTGTGATTTACGATTGTGTCGGATGTTAGTTGCAATGTGCCATCATTAAAGTCCCATGCATAGGAAATAGCATTCTTTAAGGATGCAGATAAATTAACGGTAGCCGGAGAACATTTTTGATAAACATCTGCTTTTAAAGTTGCATAAGGCCCTTTAATGCTGATAAAATCTGTTGAAGAATCAACAATATTATTTACATAACCATATAGAGTAATCTTATAAATGCCTGGCTGACTATAAGTGTGACTTGGATTAGAGACATTTCCTGAGATACTTCCATCTCCAAAATTCCAGCTTAATGAATCTGCATGAACAGAACTGGCTTTGGCATATAAAACAAGAGGAGGGCAATTATTACTGTCGATATAATTTGAAGTAAAGCTGAAACCGACCAGCATTTTATTGACCGCAATATATTGAACACTTGTATCTGCACATTGGTTTCTAGCATCCGATGCAATCAATACAACAGTGTCTGAACTGATGTTCCTGTATTTATAAATAATTTTTGCAGAGGAAGTATCTGTGTAATTATTATTGCTGAATCTCCATAAATATTGAATATTTTTTTGGTCAAATGTGTTTGTCGTATTTAAGAATGTGGTAGATGCACCGGGAGTAACAGGAGTGGGAGACCAATTAAAATTTGTTTTTGGCCCACTAACCATTGCTGAATCTGAGGTCTTTGAAACAGCGTAACATCCATTATCATCAGTCACTTTCAATGTTGTGCTGTAACTGCCCGGGTTTTTATAAATATGATTTGTTGTTGCATTATCCGAAACTACCCACAAACTGTCATCCCCGAAATTCCAAAGACGCTGATAGATATGGATGGTATTGTTGAGAGAAGAAGTATCAATGAAATTAAAAGACGATTTGAAGCAAGCCTGATTATTGGTGATATTGAATGCAGCTTCAGGTCCGTTTATTTTTAAGGGAATGAATGCAGTGGTATCAGCACAGCCGAAATAGGCTGAATGAATAATGGCACGAATATTTTCTTCTCCGGTTTGGAGACTTGTTAGTTTAGCGGTAAAAATATTTGTCCAGTTATTGCTTGCTGATAACAAAGTTCCACTGAAATCAGACAAGTCACTATACTGCCATTTTGCAATGGAATAACCGTTTGCAGAACGATAAGGATTGATCAATAGATCATCCAGTCTCACCTGTACAGAATCGCTTCCGCAGACGCTTGTTTTATCTGCAGTGATCGCAGGCTGTTGTTTGAGCAGTACGTAAACCTTAACTGAATCAACAGCAGTACATTCCTTATAATTTGTTGACACAGTAACAGTATATGATCCTGAATTTTGATAATTGTGCAATATTTGTAATTGATCGGCACTCACAGTTTGTGTGGTGTTATCACCGAAATCCCAACTACATTCTGATGCATATTTGGATGACTGAGAAAAAGTTATCAAACCTCTGGTGCCATCACAAGTATTTGCAGCAGTATTGATTTTAGTGAATGGAGGTAGCGCATGCACTGCTGTCTTCTTTACTATCGTATCGCTGCAACCGGCATTGAATGCAATCAATTGCACGCTAAAACTTCCTGAATCAGTATATTGGTGATAGATGTTTTTATTGTTGGAAGAAAGGTCCGAAAAACTATTATCTCCAAAATTCCAAAACCATTTGTCTGTTGACGGAGTCGATTGATCGGTAAATAAGATTTTAGTGTTACCGCATACTTGGTTTGACGATAATATGAAATCGGCTATTGGTTTTTGATTCACGGTAATGGGGCTAGAAAGAATCACTGTTCCTTTACAGCCGGCTACTGTAGTGTAGGTCAGACTGATATTATAATTTTTTGCTTCCATGAAACTGTGTTCGGGTTGCGCTGATGAAGCTGTTGTGCCATCATCAAAATTCCATAAATAATCTGCAACGAGAGCCGGATTTGTAACTGCAAACTTTACCGTGAGCCCGGGGCAGCCTTTTGTTTTATCGGCATTCGTAGAACTGGAACTTACTATATTGATATCGATGTTTGGCTTTTGGATCACTAATGTTTTATTTGTAGAGGCTGAACAGCCTGCTGCATCAGTTACTGTAAGGGATATTATATAATTGTTGTTGGTTGTATAAGTGTAGGTTGGTGACTGTGTAAAAGAAACAGCATTTGGATCTGCTGCATTAAAGTTCCATTTCCAATTTGAAGCAGAGCGGCATGTGTCTTTAAATGATGCAGTGTAGGGTAATCCGCAGATCGCATTATCAGCGATCATAAATCCTTGTAAAACAGGAGTAGGATTGATGTTTATTTTTTTCTCAACGGTATCTCTGCAAACAGCAAATGTATTGATCAGCCTTGCAGTGTAAATGCCGGCCGTTGTAAAATTCTTTGAAACACTGTTGCCATTGCTTACAGATCTATAATTATCATCACTAAAATACCATGCAGTGCCGGATGCGGATGGCAAACTTTTATTTTGCAGGATAGTTGCCGTATTCGTACATAATGGTGATGAAATAGTAAAGTCTGAACTGAAATTAGAAACGTTGATATATGCGGGTTGAACAGAACTGCTGCTGCAGCCGGGAATGCTACTGTTTGCTGCAGTTAATTTTATATCATAAGTTCCTTTTTTATTATAAACATGTACTGGTGATTTCTCGGTTGAAGTTGAGCCATCACCAAAATCCCATAAATAATTCACCGCATCAAATATAGCGTTAAGCGTATTAAAATTTATTGGGTCAGTAATTTTACAAACAATTGTTTTATCAGCACTGATGGTTGAATTAGGCGCAGCAATGGCTTCTGTAACATTCATTTTCTGAATGCTGTTCTGACAGCCGAAACTATTGGTAACCACTAAGCGTACATTTAGTTTTTGAGCAACTGTATATGTATGCATAGCAGTGTCGTTGCCGGTTCTTGAAGCCGTGATCCCATCACCAAAGTCCCAGAAATAATTCCGGATATCTCCGTCGTTTGCGGTAGAGTTACTTTTAAAACTAACAGGAAAAGGATTGCAACCTTTTATTTTATCAACAGTAAAATCTGCGGTTGGCTTTTTATAAACTGTGATGTGTAAGCTTTTTGAAACGGTATGCCCACTATCTGTAACACTCAGGGTAATTGCGTAATCTTTCTCGTCAATATAAGTTGCACCCGGGCTGGGATTTTGGCTACTGTTATTGTTTCCTAAGTCCCAGTTATAAACTGCATTAGGGGAAGCATCTGCTGTCAGGTTCTTGAAGGAAACAATATAGGGCGAACATCCTGCTGTCTTGCCATCTGTAGTACTAAAGTCGGCCTTTAGTTGGCTAAGTAGCGAATCGGAGAAGATCAGAAAACTAATAATTATAACTATAGTTTTCATCAGGCAGGTTTTAATGAAATGACAGTTTTATGTAACTAAATTCTATGTATCAAAGCTATTATTAGTCCTATGGTTGAGTCGTAGTGAACGACTGTACTTTATGTAGTTATATATTTTATTTGTGTAGTTATAATGACCACAATGACTATTATAGTGAATCGATAAAGCATGAATAATTTCAATCACATATATTTGTGATTACAGTGTTGAGCAACTGTAACTAAAGCAACCCAATGACAGCCGAAGAACAAAGACTAAAAGTAAATGCAGCGAAAAAGATCCCTTTGGAGCAATGGGGCCCTTATTTATCCGAAAGGCAATGGGGCACCGTTCGGGAAGATTACAGCGAAAATGGTGATGCTTGGAATTATTTTCCCTTTAGTCACGCTCACAGTCGTGCTTACAGATGGGGCGAAGATGGTTTAGGCGGCATTTCGGATTTCTTTGGCAATCTCTGTTTTTGTGTTTCCCTCTGGAATGGGCATGATAAGATCCTTAAAGAAAGATTATTCGGATTAGGGAATAAAGAAGGCAATCACGGAGAAGATGTAAAAGAACTGTATTATTATCTGGACAATATCCCATCGCATTATTATATGCAGATGCTCTATAAATATCCGCAGGCTGCATTCCCTTATCAGGAACTGATCGATGAGAATAAAAAACGCAGCAAACTTGAACCTGAGTATGAGATATTGGATAGTGGCGTCTTTAAGGAGAACAAATATTTTGATGTTTATATTACTTATGCCAGATGCAGTAAACGTGATATTGCTATCGAGATAAAGATCGTAAATCGCGGAAAAGATATAGCACCCATCACCGTATTACCAACCATGTGGTTCTTTAACAGATGGCAATCGCGCGGAATGGATAAAAAGCCATCTATCAAAGAAGTGAGCGAAGGCGTTGTAAAAGCAACACATGAAAGATTGGGTACTTATTATTTGTATTACACCAAAGCGAATGACCGTTTTTTTACGGAGAATGAAACCAATACCGAAAAATTATTCAAGACCCCCAATGCAACACCATTCGTAAAAGATGCATTTCATGACGCAGTGATCGAAGAAAAAAATGTAGATGCCTTGCGTGCCAAAAAAAGCGGGACCAAGTTTGCACCTGTTTATGAATTAAAAATAAAGGGTGGTGAATCAAAATCAATTTACCTGCGCCTAAGTGATGTGCTCATGGATTCACCTTTTTCTCAGGGATTTAATAATATTTTCAAGCAGCGTAAAGAAGAAGCCGATGAATTTTATGAGGCCATTCTTCCCAAGAATATTTCTGCAGATATGCGTAATATTCAGCGTCAGGCATTGGCAAGTTTGTTATGGAGCAAACAATATTACTACTACGACATTGAAAGATGGATCAGTGGCTCAGATGGAATCGCACATCAAAGCGATCAACGTAAGAAAGGCCGTAACCATGATTGGGAACATTTAAAGAATCAGGATATCGTTTTAATGCCCGATAAATGGGAATATCCCTGGTACGCCGCTTGGGATCTTGCTTTTCATTGCATACCCATGGCAACGATCGATCCCACATTCGCCAAACATCAGCTCACACTCATCATGCGGGAATGGTATATGAAGCCGGATGGACAATTGCCTGCATACGAATGGAATTTCAGCGATGTGAATCCGCCGGTACAGGCATGGGCTGCATTACAAGTGTATCATATCGAAAAAAATAATACAGGTAGGGGGGATATTACTTTTCTAAAAAAAGTATTTCATAAACTCATCATCAATTTCACCTGGTGGATCAATCGAAAAGATCCTAACGGTAATAATATCTTTGAAGGAGGCTTTTTGGGATTGGATAATATTGGTGTGTTCAACAGAAGCATTCAGTTGCATAGTGAAGCACAACTGGAGCAGGCCGATGGAACCAGTTGGATGGGTATGTATGCATTGAACCTGATGGATATCGCCATCGAGATCGCGATGCATGATGAAGCCTATGAAGACACGGCCACCAAATTCTTCGAACATTTTGTATTGATCGCCGAAGCTTTGAATCAATTGGGTTTATGGAATGAGGAGGATAAATTCTTTTATGATACTTTAGGAACTACCGGAAATAAGCCCATTCAATTACGTATTCAATCCATTGTTGGATTAACATCCCTATTTGCCGTTTCTATCATTGACAAAAAAGTGTTTTTAAAGCTGCAGGACTTTACTAAACGTATTTCCTGGTTTGAAATATATCGGTTAAAGAATAATAAGTTCTGGCCCAATGAGGACAAAGCAGACGAAGACAAGATGCTGATATCCCTGATCCCCAAAGAACGATTGATCGCATTGCTGCAAAGGTTATTGAATGAAACAGAGTTTTTATCTCCAGGCGGCATTCGTGCATTATCAAAACATCATGAAAAGCATCCATATTCTGTGAATATTGAAGGGAATGATTATTCTATTCAGTATGATCCGGGTGATTCAACATCAGATTTTTTTGGCGGTAATAGTAATTGGCGCGGTCCTGTTTGGATGCCTATCAATTATTTGATTATTCAGAGCATTAAGAAGTTCGGTGAATTCTATGACGATTCATTAACGATCGAATATCCTACCGGCTCCGGACAATTAATGGGATTGAAAGATGTGGCCAATGAATTGACTAAACGTGTGATCAGTTTATTTGAGCTCGATGCTGCAAATAACCGTAAATCAAACGGCGATCAGAACTGGTTCTATCAATTACCCGAGAATAAAGACCTTGTTCTGTTTTATGAATATTTTCATGGGGATACGGGCAGGGGATTGGGTGCCAGTCATCAAACCGGATGGACAGCTGTTATTGCACAGCTGATCAATGAAACGGCAGAAAAAGAAGTGCGTACCGATAAGCATGTGCATCGATCTTATGATGAAGAAGATTAAGTAACTAAAAAAATACAAGCAAGAACAATACAATAAAAAACCCCATTCATTGAATGAGGTTTTTTTGGGGGGTATGATGAAAGATTAATGTCTTTCTCTATTGTTATATCCTTTGTTTTCTCCGTTACGACCATGTTCTTCAGATTTTCTATAATCTCTTGATTGTACGTATCGATTATTGTCTCTTCTTTCTTCCATTCTATTATCATTCCTGTAATTATCATGTCTTTCATAACCTGATCTTTCATAAGATCTTGAATTATTATTGTATGCCATTGCAGATTGATGATAGCCATAATTATTATAGTTGTTCCCTCTGTATTGTGCATATCTTTCCCTATACATGTCGGCATGCATATAAGGTCTTTCACCATACACGGGAATTTTGCGGCTATTGTACAGATCAAATCCAGCATACATGCCTGGTAATCTTGAAGAAAATGCCCATGCACCATTATTTAAATAAATGAACTGTTGCTGACGAACATTATAGTAAGCATCTATTTCAGGCATATAATAATACTCAGATTCAGCATATCCGCCGGGTATCCATGCAGGTAAACCTAATCTAACGTTTACATTAAAACCAAACTGTGCATTGCTGTAATTCATTACTGAAGTACTTGCAACAAATACGATAAGTAGAATTAGCTTTTTCATAAATCAAAGTTTTATAACCATACAATTCCAAATGCAGTGCCAGAAATGAAAAGCACTGTTATGGAAATGTGAATGCTTGGATAGTTGATTAGTTGACCAGTTGATTGGTTGAAGGTGAAGAAAGAGAATTGTTGATCTAAAATAGACGCCTGTAATCAAATGAACTGTTTTACTTTTAATCTTTATTTACTTATAGTTATGACAGCAGAAAGAACAGAAAAATTATTGAAAGTATTAAGTCAACGGCAATCCAACTTAACAGTGGTAATGGAGAATGTGCAGGACCCGCATAATATTTCTGCAGTGATGCGAACCTGTGATGCTGTTGGGATTCAGGATATCTATGTATTGAACACAAAGATCCCCAGACATAAGAAATTCGGCCCCAGAAGCAGCAGCAGTGCTGCGAAATGGTTAACCCTTCATCAGTTTGAAGATGCAACAAGCTGTTTTGAAGAACTGCGCACACATTATCAAAAAATATTGACCACTCATCTGTCGACCGATGCAGTTAGTTTATACGAAATTGATTTTACCCAAAGTGTTGCGCTGGTATTTGGCAATGAACATTCGGGCGTGAGTGATGAAGTAAGGGCTTTGGCGGATGGCAATTTCATCATTCCGCAAATGGGTATCATTCAAAGCCTGAATATTTCTGTGGCATGTGCTGTAAGTATTTATGAAGCCCATCGTCAAAAGAAACTGGCAGGGCATTATCAGCAGGCTTCATTGCCCAATGAAAGAATGAATGTATTGATGACCGAATGGGGATTTGCTGATGATGAAATATCCACTATTAATTCAAACGAATGAAAAAATTAATCGGACTCTTTGTTTTTTTGCTGATGACAAATCTTGTGTTTAGTCAGCAGATCAAAAAAGTTAAGATAGCTGATGTATTGAAGCTGATAGATACAACTACAGTTCCATTGGTGATCAATTTTTGGGCGAGTTGGTGTGCACCTTGTGTACATGAGATCCCCTGGTTTGAAAAGAATATTCAGCCACTCGAATCAAAGGGCGTGAAGCTTATATTGGTAAGTCTTGATTTGCAGGAAGATTATCCCAAAGCGCTTGCTGCTTTTGCTAAAAAAGAAAACTATCGATCAACCATCCTTTGGTTGGATGAAACCAATCCCGATATGTTTTGCCCCAAGATAGACCGTTCATGGGATGGGGCTATTCCGGTAACATTGATGGTAAATAATAAGAAGAAGTATAAACAATTCTTTGCGCAGCAATTACCTGAAACCAGATTGAAATTGGAATTACAAAAGTTAATAGAGTAATCCTATCACTTTTCTTTTTCTTCCAGTTCTCTTTTCTCCACTTCTGCCTGCAGATAAGTGATGCTTACATTCAATTCAAAACCGATCAATAGTATCATTGAATTGATATACATGATCAGCATAATGATCAGTACAGTGCCGATCGAGCCGTATATTTTATTGTAGCTGGCAAAATGATTAACCCAATAAGAAAATCCTAAAGTAGTAAGCAATGTTAATGCGGTTGCTAATATGGAACCCGGAGAAAAGATCGCCCATCTTTTTTTTACGGATGGGGCATATTTATAAATAAATGCGATACCAAAGAATAATACTGCGATGATGATGGTCCACCTTACCGAATTCCACCAGGGTAAAGAATTGATCTTCTTATAATGAAAAAGCCCTCTTAAAATGCCGGCCAATTCTTCCTGTCCGATCAAAACCAGTGCAGTAGCCAAAACCAGCAATACCAAGATAGCTGTCAATTTGATGGCTCTCCAGCGCTGATGCAGGAAGAAGTTCTTTCTTTCTGATATGGATTTATCAAAGGTTCGAATGATTCCGATCATGGCATTCGAAGCATAGAACATCAATAAAATAAAACCGAATGAAAAAACACCCATATGTTTTTTAAACAATTCATTGATGAGGTTTTGTATGAGTGTATAGGTTGTTGAATTGGGCGTTAGATCCTTCATTAAACCGAAGATCTGGGCCTTAACATTCAATGATTCGGGCAGTAAAGGGATAATCGAAAATAAGAAAAGCAATGCGGCAGGTAATGCCTGTATCAGATTAAATGAAATAGCAGCAGCTCTTTCATTCAGTCCAATCTTATTGATCTGCTGAAAGAAGAACCGAACCACATCATACAAAGGCAGCCCTTTGAATCCGGGGATGATGATCTTTTTGCTTTCATAAACAATGAAAGCAACAGGTGCTGATTTATATATGAAACGTTCAAATTTTGTCACTGTTCTTCCGCTTTTTCTTTTTCTTGTTTTTTTGCCATATAAATATCCAATGCCTTCTGATATTCTTTTGCGTATTGATCGTGTTCTGCAAAATTACTGCTGAAATGATGGTACCCGCTGAAATCGCTTTTGGCAACAAAGAAAAGGTAGTTTGTTTTGGGCGCATTCAAAACAATATCGATGGTTTTGGGTGATGGCGTACAAATGGGTCCCGGCGGTAATCCTTTCTTTCTGTAAGTATTGTAAGGAGAGGGGTTGCTCAGATATTTATCATAGATGCGTGTCAATGTAAAATCTTTCATGGCATACTTAATGGTAGGACAAGCCTGCAAAGCCATATTCTTATTCAATCGATTAATATAAACACTGGCGATCTTGTATTTGTCATCATCTTTATTGGTCTCTTCTTCCACAATGGATGCAAGTATATAGGCATCTACCGGGCTAAAACCAATCTCAGTGGCTTTTTTGATCCTGTCATTCTTACTCCAGTAATTTACATCGGCTTCAAATAATCTGTTGAATATTTTTCTCAACGAAGTATTCCAGTAAAAACTGTATGTATCGGGAATGATCATCGTGAATACATTTTCCGGATTTACATTGTAAGGTTGTAAGCTGTCGGGTGAATTCAAGAACTGCATGACTGTTGCCGAATCACTGGCAAAACTCTTGCTGATGAGTTTGGCAAGGTCTTCTTTCAACCTCAGTTTATTGATCACCAAATTGATCTGTGCCTGATGATTGTTCTTTAGCATTCTTGCAATATTGAGCATGCTTTCACCTTTCTTTACTTCATATTTGCCCGCTTTTAGTTTATCCCAAACATGCAGTTGTGATGCAACCAGTGAAAACAGCATCGTGTTCTTGACTATATATTTTTGATCCAATACTTCCAGCACAGATGCTTTATCGGTTTTGCCTTCTTCAATCACGAAGTATTTGTTCTTCTCTTCAAAAGCAGTACCTGAAGAAAAAGTCATCCATGCAGAGAAAATGCCTCCTAAAAGAATAAGCAATAAAATGAGTCTAAAAAATCGCTTCATAATAGTTCAAGTTAAAATAAAAAACCCTGTCTGCAAATTACAGACAGGGTTCATTATGGATCAATGAAATTATTTTCCGGTTGGTTGAGCTGCCGGTACTGTATTAGCCGGTGTGCTTTGTACAGGTGCAGGGGCGGTATTACTTGTATTTACTTTTTGTAAAATAGAAGTATCAGGGCCTTTTGTACTGCCTTTGAAGATCAAAGTAGAGAATATTGCCAGCAAAGCAATGATCGATGCAAATAACCAGGTTCCTTTTTCCAGAACATCGGTTGTTTGCTTAACACCCATGATCTGGTTGCTGAAACCGCCAACATTGCCGGCCAATCCACCACCTTTCGGGTTTTGCACTAATACAATAAACCCTAAAGCTACACAGGCAATCACGATCAATATCACAAATAAGATAGTCATACTACATTCCTTTTAATTGTTGAATTTTGGCGGCAAAGTAAGAGGATTTTTCAGGATCTAAAAAACTTAATTTAATATACAACTGAACTGCCTTATCTATTTTGCCTTGTTTCACAAAAACTTCTGCCATTGTTTCTGTTGCAATTTCCTTTGCTTCGTTCGATGTTTGGGCAATACCCTGAATGGCTTTTTCGAGTTCAGGATCGGTTCCCAGGTCTTGCGGATTCGGACTTACCGTCTTCATTTGCTTTAGCCAGTCGGTAAATTTCAATAACTGTTTGGTAAGCTTATCCTGCGGAAATTGCGTCAAATCTGCCTTGATACCCTGCGATGCAAAATAATCAATGGTATAATAAGGCTCCATTTCAAAATCAAGCTTTGCATTTTCTTCTACCGGCTTCTTGAAATTGGCAACCTGACCGGATAGCAGGGAAGCATATTTCTCCATCTGATTCTCGGAAGGATCAAAAATGTTTCTTTCGAAATTTCCGGGGAATGTGGGAGGAAGCGGATCATTTTGCTGTAAGGTTCCGGTATAGGATGGCTGTTCAAGGTCGAATGATCTTGGCGGCTTATCAACCTGTATCTCCTGAATTGGGGCGGGTGTGACAACTACTTCTTCTTTCTTTTCTTGTATATTATGCAATGTTTCCTTTACCGATTCTACTGTTGGCATATCCTGCCAATGCGGAATAAAAGCTTTGTATTCTTCGGTTGTAGTTGGGATGAAGGCCTCTGTGCCCGCTGCCGGTATTATTTCTTCAGCTATTTCTTTTGCTTCATGAATTATAGCTTCGGGTTCAGTTGAAGCAGCTGTAGCCCTTGCAACTGCTGTATCAGCTGCAGCAATTCTTAGATTCTTTGCTTCTCCGTTCATCAATTGATACTGCAACCAATTAGGATTGGCAAAGTAAACTGCTGTTTTTTGTAATTGTGCGGAAGCCTGAAAACTGTTCTCTGTTTTCAATTTTACGGCCAGTGCTAATTGGGCAGGGGCGAAAAAGGGATACTGTGTAACCAGATGCGACAATTCATCAACACTTATTTCATTAAGGTTGGTTTTTTGTGTTAAATGATACAATGCTTTTTCTAATGCCGCGTTCATGTGGTGAAAATACTATTTCTTAAAATATAATATTGCTCTTCAGCTCAGAATTCAATAATAATCTTTGCCTGTATTACCAGTTCGAAAAGATATGATTAAAAATATCATCAGTCAAACTTCTTACGATCTCATCCAGTAATTGTGCTTCTGCTTGCTGTAAGGACAAGTTTGCAGAAAAATCAAAGTTGCGACTTACATCAAAATCATCTGTTTTGGCGGTAAGTGTATTCTTTGAACTGATGTGAACACTTACTGTTAAACGGTTCGTGGTAGCCTGCGTTGAACTGATGGCAGCTGTTGTTACAGAATAATCCGAAATATATCCGCTGATCTGTAAATTGGCATCATCGTTATTGGTACGCGTCAATTTCGTTTGACTTGCAATCTTAAGCTGTACTTTATCAGTCAATTTAGGTGACAATGCCGGATTAATGATCCTAGCCCTGTTCTCTAAATAATTGATCTTGACGGTCTTTAAATTCGAATCAAGATTAACATCTTTGAATTTATAAATTCCGCAGCCCGACAGCAATACGGTAAAGCAAAGCATGTATCGGAAAAGCTGATTCTTATGTTTGGTTACTGAGCGCATGAACAATACTTTTTATGTGCTTAATGATTGGTTTATTCTTCAATATCATATTCTTTCAGCTTCCTGTATAAGGTTCTTTCACTGATGCCCAGATCGGCAGACGCATCTTTACGTTTCCCTTTATGTTTTTTCAATGCTTTTATGATCAGCTCTTTTTCTTTATCCATGATATTGAGTGATTCTTCAATTTCTTCATGTCGCTGTATCTCGTCATTACTCAATAAAACAGGTTGACTATTTACAGATACCGGCTGCATCAATGATGACTGGTTGGCTCCCTGCTGAATTAAATGATGGGGCTGCTCATTACCGTTCACCGTAAAATCATTGATCAATGATTCTTTGGTAAAATTGGCTGCAGTACCTGCGAGTGATGGATTTTGCAAGATCTCGAGAAACATTTTCTTTAATTCCGTCACATCTTTTTTCATGTCAAAGAAAAGCTTGTATAATATTTCTCTTTCATTGGCAAACTCAGCATGCGGTTGTCCTGCCAATACAGGCATCCTGTTTTGATTTTTCTCCGGTAAGAATTTCCTCAGATCGTTTGCATTCAACATTGCCTGATTGGACAAAACAGAAATTTGTTCTGCCAGATTCTTCAACTCTCTTACATTGCCCGGGAAGGGATAGTTAATTAACAGATTCCTTGCTTCATCGTCTAGCTGAACAGGAGTTGTCTTATAGCGTTCAGAAAAATCAACCACAAATTTTCTGAATAGCAGAATGATATCTTCTTTACGGTCTCTTAAAGAGGGCACACGGATAGGTACCGTACTTAAGCGGTAATAAAGGTCCTGACGGAATTTCCCTTTTTCTGTAAAATCGATCAACTCCCGATTGGTGGCTGCGATCACGCGTACATCGGTCTTCTGTACTTTGGAAGAACCCACACGAATGAATTCGCCTGTTTCCAATACACGCAATAATCTTGCCTGTGTACCCAATGGCATTTCTCCGATCTCATCCAGGAAAATGGTTCCACCGCTTACTGTTTCAAAATAGCCTTTACGGCTATCCACTGCACCGGTGAAAGATCCTTTTTCGTGACCGAATAATTCTGAGTCGATAGTCCCTTCAGGGATCGCACCGCAGTTCACTGCTATGAACGGATTATGTTTTCTGGAAGAGAGGGCATGAATGATGAGCGAGAACGCTTCTTTACCCACACCACTTTCGCCAACAATTAATACGGTCAGATCTGTCGCCGCCACCTGTGCCGCTGTATTGAGAGCATGATTGAGTGCAGGCGCATTACCAATGATGCCAAATCTGTTTTTAATACTTTGTAGATCCATTTTAATTATTAATATTTTTTCCTTTTAAAGTTTCTTGTGTGTAATCTCATTCAAGCTTAATAATGTATAAGAACCTGCGTTTATTCAAATCTTTTTAAAACAAAATTTACAATTGAATTTATTGCTGCATTGCCCATTTTAGCATCATTTTTATTTATGGGTTCTCTACTCATGTCGCCTGAAAAATAAAAATGATTGCAATGCAAATTCGAATACCTTATTGCAACATTTGTATATTGTTCCTTAGCTTGTGCTTTTCTAAGCCCAATTTCAAAATATTTTTGTGTATGTGTAAGTTCATTTAAATATTTCATATTAGATTGAACATAATTAAATAGTACATCACTTGGAAATGAAATTTCTTTTTTGAAATAAACAGAATCAAACATTGCTAATTTGAATTTATCCTTGCACTTAAAATAATAGTATGAATTAAGTATTTTACCATTTTTAGTGTAAAGAATGTTGATATAACTAAAACTATCCTCTCTTCCATCAGGGAAATAATTATTAAAGTATTGATCACTAGTAATACTACTATTTGTTTGCGCTTTTAGGCCAATACATCCAATAACAAAAGCTAAAGAAATCAATAACTTCCGCATTCAAATTATTTTTCAATTTTCCCCAACAAAGTTCCCTGCGTACATTCATTCACTTTTACCATGGCATAATCACCGGCTTTGTGACCATGCTCTTCTTTCGGGAAGATCAACACTTTATTTTGTGATGTTCTTCCTTTCCAGTCGGCACTGTTCTTCTTGCTTTCTCCTTCTATTAAAACCTTATATACTTTGCCGATGTCTTTTAAATTACTTTCTTTAGAAAGACGATTCTGCACTTCAATTATTTCAGCCAGTCTTCTTCTTTTTGTTTCTTCCGGAATATCATCTGCATATCTTTTCTCAGCTAATGTTCCCGGTCTTTCACTGTAGAAGAACATATAACTGTAATCATATTGGCAGTGCAGCATTACGCTGATGGTTTCCTGATGCTCTTCTTCGGTTTCGGTACAGAAGCCAGTAATGATATCTGCCGAAACACTGCAGTCGGGCATGATCTCTTTGATACGATCCACTTTTGCCAGATACCATTCTCTGCTATAAGTTCTGTTCATCAATTGCAATATCCTTGAGCTGCCACTTTGAACGGGGAGGTGTATGTATTTGCAAATGTTTTCGTGTCTTGCCATAGTGAAGAGCACTTCATCAGTAATATCTTTCGGATGCGAAGTACTGAATCTTACTCTCAGTTGGGGTGATACCATCGCAACCTGCTCCAGGAGTTTTGCAAATGTTACCGTCTCATTCTTAGTTTCATCGATCCAGTGATAGCTGTCCACATTTTGTCCGAGTAATGTTACTTCCCTGAAACCTCTGTTAAACAGATCATTCACTTCTGCAATGATGGAATGAGCATCACGGCTTCTTTCTCTTCCGCGGGTAAAAGGCACCACACAAAAGCTGCACATATTATTGCAACCCCGCATGATAGAAACAAAGGCACAAATCCCATTGCTGTCTAAACGAATGGGAGAGATATCGGCATAGGTCTCATCTCTGCTTAATAAAACGTTTACGGATTTTTGTCCGCCTTCTGCTTCTTCTATCAATCCGGGTAAACTTCTATAGGCATCGGGACCCACTACCAGGTCCACCAATTTCTCTTCTTCTAATAATTTGTTCTTTAAACGTTCGGCCATACAGCCCAGGATACCGATCAGCATGCCCGGTTTTTTCTGTTTGGTCTTCCTGAACTCGGTTAGCCTTTTTCTGACAGTTTGTTCTGCTTTTTCACGAATGCTGCAGGTATTCAACAAAACCAGGTCGGCTTCCTCAAAATGTTTGGTAGCACCATAGCCTTCTGTATTTAAAATGCTGGCTACGATCTCACTATCGCTGAAATTCATGGCACAGCCATAACTTTCAATATAAAACCTCTTTTTATACTGATTGGGGTCCGATTCGAAAGGTGAATAAGCTTCACCCTGTTTGGTTTCATCATGTATGGTATGCTGCATCTCCAGTATTTCCATGTATTCCCTAAAATTTGGAGAACGAAAATACAGAAATCCCCTTGTATATGTCAGTTTGGCATAATCTTAACCATTTATTTTATCTCACGGGCCTTATTTTTGCTCCGCAAAAATTAAAAAATGAAGAAACTTGTTTTTTGTTGTTTAATGATAATGCTGGTATTGAATGCAATGGCTCAGCAGACAGTAGTGGATAATCTCAGGAAAGAAACCTCCCGTACCATCAAGAAAGATCCCGATACAACGGTTTGGAAATGGAAAAAGGGCGGTTTAATGAGTTTTAATTTATCACAGGGCTCCCTGAGTAACTGGGCAGCAGGTGGAGATAATTTTTCACTCTCCATAAGTTCTTATTTCAATTATTTTTTCTTTTATAAACAAGGCAGGCATAGTTGGGATAACAATATTGATATGAATATCGGGTTTGTACAAACCACCAGCTTGGGAACCCGTAAGAATGATGACCGTTTTGATTTTTTAAGTAAGTACGGTTATAAGATGGATAGCGTGGGTAAATGGTATGTTTCAGGATTATTCGATTTTCGTTCTCAGTATTTTGACGGATATACTTATCCCAGCGGTGTTGCCGTTTTTTCTTCTTCCTTCTTATCGCCTGCATATCTTACTTTGTCTGCAGGGTTTGATTATAAACATAGCGATAAGTTCAGCGTTTTCTTATCACCGCTCACATCAAGAACCGTTATTGTGATGAACAAATTTCTCTCTAACGAGGGTCAATATGGTGTTGATTCGGGCAAACATACATTGGCACAGTTGGGTGCATTTGCTACGGTGAATTACGCGAATACTTTTAAGAAGATGTTTGCCTATAAAGGAAGAGTGGATCTGTTTTCGAATTATCTCTATCATCCGCAGAATATCAATTTCTTCATGACGAATCAATTGGCCTGTAAATTATCGAAATACTTTTCTATCACTTATAGTCTGGATATGATCTATGATGATACCGTAGACCTTTTTGGACCCGATGGTAAATCACCGGCATTGCAGGTGAAAAGTCTGGTAGGCATCAGTTTCCTGAAGCCGATCAATGTAAAGAAGAGTTAGAAAAGTATTACTTGTCTCCCCGATATCCAAGGAGTTAGCGCAGCGCTCTTTGGATGTTTAATAAAAGCCAGACTTTGTCAGGCTAAATAAGTTATCTAAACCTGTTCGCGGAATTATTTTTTTTAACCCTATAAAGCCTCGGAGAGGCGATATTTTGGTAAAAAGCATGTTCAATTACGGAAAGAAAGCTCCGGAGGAGCGGCAGTATAAAACAAAATGTCACCCCTCCGGGGTTTGTGCGCTTTATTTAATCCTAATTCTACCAAAATATCGCTCCTCTGGAGCTAAAATTTCAACAATAAATTAATTCCGCCATCAGATTATTGCCAGTATTATTTTTTCATAGGCGATTCAGGTAAACCCTGCTATTCATAGAGTTAGCACAGCAGTCCAGGGAAAGAAAATAGGAGACAGGCTTAGTCCGTCTTTCTTTCAAAAACCCAACCTTACGAAATGTGCTTCTTCCGCTTAGTTTCCTTTTGGTCTTCTTTTGGTTCCCTTTTGGTCTTCTTCGTATCAAGTCCGTTAATCAACGGACTTGATACGAAGAAGGGTTTTAACAGACACTTATCAATTATAGTGCAAATAGAATGCATGTGAAAATATTTTATGCTTACATTTATTTTTTAATGCGAATACAAAAATGGGAAGGCAGACCAATATAAAATTCATCGGAACGCAGGCTAATATTATCTATTATAAATGGAAGGAGGTGTTTAGTATGCGTATCAAGCCTGAGCAGGTGCAACAAACCGATGCAACAAAGAACAGTGCTGCTATTTTTGGAATAGCCGCAAAATCGGGTGCAGCATTGCGCAAAGCTTTTACAGCATTATTGCCAGACCCAAAAGACCGGGATATGCACCGGAGATTAGAAGGTGGCTTGCGGGACATGTTAAGGCAATATCAAAGCGGGAATATGCAAGCGGGTATGGTTATAACAAAATTGCAAAATTTTCATTTCAATGAGAAAGCAGGGGGATATGGTGTTTTGAAAAAATTGGTTTCTGTTTTACCTGTGGGTAATAATAGTTTGGATATTACCATACAATCTATCAATCCGGTTCAGGAAATAACCGTACCCTCAAAAACAGTCTCTCTTAATTTATTATTGGCGGCAGCATCTTTTAATCTTGCTACAGGAAAAATAATCGATCAAAATATTACCAATGAAATGATTGCATATACTGATGCGGTAACTGAAATAAAAAAAGCAACGCTTGTTTTACAAACGGCCCAAAACAGCTGCATAGTGATGGCAGCAGCTTTAAAATTTAATGCTGATATAAATGGGTCGTTGGAAGCAAATAAGGTATTGCGATGGCTGCCTGCAATGGTTACGGGGGTTTGGGTTACCGAATAAAATAGATAAGGAAAAACATTCCCAAAGAAACGTTCGATGTTGAGTTTATGGGACTTTGATTTATGAAACGTTTTTTTGGGAAAATGTGGGGTTTTAGCAGAAGTGATTTCTCCAAAAAAGAGGTTGTTACCGAAAAAGTCTCACAAAACGAACGATTAGTTGAGACTTTCTCATCATTCTACAATAAACTTTCTTGATTGTGATAAGTATATGCTTAAAATAATCTTCTTTATTTAACGTGATAACACAGACTGTAGATAAATCCACCGAACTGAAATCTTAACTAACTTTAATAGTTCCTTTAAAATTTATGGAAACTACAGAACACAGCATCTACTATTAAGTATTTGTAGAAGGGAAAAAAATAGATAACAATGAAAAAATCTTTCATTCATTTATTTTTATTGAGTATAATCTGCTTGACTTTCATCGTGTCAATGGCTCAAAAAGAGAAAGAGTATAAATATTTAAATGGTTATAATGGAAATGTTTTATACTATTTATATGAAAACTTTTATTTGGCAAAGGAAAATTATATTGGTAAGCCACTAAAAGATTTGCTTAATAAACTTGAAGTGCCGATTACATATTCACTCCCTACTTTATCATATAGCAGTGGATATGATTTAGAATATCCCGGGTGTAAGAGAATTATCTTTTTTTTTAACGATAATTATGATACAAAAAAAGAGATTGAAGATAAAATTCAACTTGGAATACATTTTACATCCATTACAAGCACCGATAGTATTAGAATATTGAACAGGAAAGGTAAAACTTTAGGAGAATGGACAAAGGAAAAGGAAACGTTTTATGGAAAACTTATTGTAAGCGATATTTCATTTGGTAGAAATGAGGTCAGGTTTTATGATTATCTAATGCCCCTTATAGCGAATATTTATTATTTAGCTGAACAGAATAAATTGTTTCGAACAGCGGGATTTAATTATTTTAAAAATAATTCACTTGCTTTCACTTTAGCTATTAATTGGCCTGATTCCCTTAACAAATTTATAGTAAGATACCCTGAAAACACAATTGTTAATTCTGAGGTTTATAAAGATTATCAATACGCAGTTTCACTATTTAAGAGTACAAATTTTAGTGCTTCTGATGCCTATCAAAAAAATATTATTGGATACATGACATTCGAAAATATTCAGGATCCCGAACTACAAGCTTTCGCTTATGTTCTCCATAAGTATCATACAGGTGTTTATATAATAAAAATGGATGCTAATAATAAAAAGAATCACAATGTATATGATAACCATAGAGTTTATCCTTAGGTTGTTCATATAAGCTTTATACTAAAGTGTGTCTTATGAAAAAAAGAATTATTATTTTATTGATTTTATTTTGTTCTTTAAAAACAGTCATTTCATTTTCTCAGAACGCAGATTCAGCTATTGAAATTAAATTAAAAATCATTGAAGCCAAAGCGAAAGACCATTCTAAACATATTGCTTTGAGCATAACTCTTATTAATCATTTAGATTCTGATATTTTTTTACCCCGCTTTCGCCGACAACTCTATGCTGCAATGCATTTGTATATAAGAGAAAATAATGGGTATAAAGAACTTAATTTTTTTACCGGCAGAGTAAGTTATCATCACGGGTCTTTTCAAACAAATGATATAGCACTCAAATACGATCCCTATGAAAAGCGTTTAGAAAGCTTTCAGGATAGTATTTTTAATGCATTTCTTAAATCGCCTTTCAATTTAAAAATAAAAGAAGGCAATGGCTTTGATTTTGATTCCTATGCTCCGCTCTTTTTAGGAGCAAATCAGGTAATAAAAAATTATTCAGTTATTTGCTTTGACCACTTATTTAAAGAAAAAGGAGACTATAAAATCAGCTTCAAATATGAACAGATTGATCGAACGCAATTTCCTGAAAAAATCTTCAATTATAAACGGCTAGTACCTGCGAAAGTTAATTCGAACATCATTTATTATTCAAATACCAGTAAATCACATAATTCATTTCAAGAAAAAAGGGAGTTTATAAAAAATGTGATAGGGCATTGGTGTTATGCTGTAAAAGATTCTATTGATTTCGATGTTAGTATAATTGATACAAAAGATAGCATCTTTTGTAGATATTCAAACGTTTTGAAAGGAGGTAATATTCTAAACGCAGAGGATGGTATTGACAAAAATGATTGGGCCTTTGCAGTGACAAAAAGCCAGTTTCTTGATACAACAAAGGCAATAATTTTGAAGAATTATTATAACTCAAATAGAGTTAATTTAAGCCTTAAATATAATTATACACTTGGGACACTTATTTGGAATATTCAAGAAGAAAAAAATGCTGAAAAGCTCATTTATTTGCCCCTTCATTTAGAACTAAAGAAATGTAAAAACAATCAATAGATTCTATTGATATAATTAATTCCACAAGGTTAAAGGAGCTATCTCATAAAACCACCGTTTTATCCTCATTGAAACACATTGGCCACCAATACAGGAAATTACCCTTAGAACCAACCAGTTTAAATCTGGGGTAAAATATTCGGATAATAGGACAATTACACCTTCAACCTCTTTGTTCCCTCAGAACGTCCCGGATTGATAAACATTCTCCAAATTACCGGAACTGTGGTGGCAGAATTACCCCATAAAATTACCTTGTTATAAAAATAGGGTTGTAATTAGGCTTTGTTTTAAAAATGTAAAGTATATTTGTCATTAAGACAAATTACATATATATGAAGAATAGTAAGAAATATCCTCCACTTGTAGCTTTGTTTCCGAACAGCTTTAAAATTTGGGGTGTTATTGTTATGCTGCTCGCATTTGGAATAATGGTCTTTGTACGCCAAATGAACTTTTTTTCGGAGGGTTCTAAACAAATGGAATTAGTTAAACTAATAACGAAACAGAGTATGCTGACCGGATTGTTTTTAGTTGTGTTTTCAAAAGCAAGGGAAGAAGACGAACGTACCAATCAAATAAGGTTGTATTTATTTGCTGCTGCATTTTGGTTTGGGATCATACAAATTTTACTTTATCCTATAATCACTTATTTTATTCCATCAGAGAATTCTGAAATGTCTGCTTTTCAGTTACTCTTTCAAATGATGCTTTTAATTATAATCTTACCGTGGATTCTCCATCTAATAAAAAGAAAAATTGAATGACCAATAAAATAAAATCAGAAAGAGCCAAAATGAATATCACTCAACAAGATTTGGCAAATAGGATTGGCGTATCAAGACAAACAATAAACTCTATTGAAGCGAATAGATATATTCCATCTACGGTATTGGCAATTAAAATTTCAAATCTTTTTAATACTACGGTAAACGAAATTTTTCAACTTGAAGGAGATGAATAGTTCTAATCTCATAAAACGACCGATTATTTGATAATTAACCCTCTTTCTTCTATAAATCCCGTAGAAAACGGGAAAGCGGTACTTAGTGTCTTATAAATCGAACGTTTAAACAAGATTTATTGGAAAGTTGAATCCATACAAAGCAAGTGCATTTCTTCAAAAGTTATAGTAGCTAATTTCTATAACAGTTTAATTTACAATACAAAACTTCTATTAAAAATTTCGAGCTCAGAAATAACTTACCCGATTGTTAAACTTATCATTATTTCTGTTTTCTATAGAACCCTTAGAAAAGGCAGTTTGTATCTTTCATATTCATCCAATAAAACTAATATGCCTATACAACTAAAGCATGTATATTTCGGCAATTTAAAAATTATATTTTTTATTTTATTCTGTAGTTGTGTTCATACATCTTTCGCTCAATCTAGTATTACAGGATATACAATCGATGACAGTACAAAAACAGCATTATCTTTTGTAAATATTGGTATCAAACATAAAAATATAGGAACTATTTCTTCAAAAGATGGCAGTTTTATGTTAACGATACCCGAAATAAATAAAAACGATACCCTGACTTTTTCAATGGTTGGTTATAAAGAATTGAAGTTGCCTGTAAATGATATTCTATCCTCTCATCAAAAAACATTTATTCTTCATCCCGGGTTCAATATACTTTCTACTGTTACAGTTTATGCAAAAAAAAGAATAGAGAAAAAAATAGGGCTTACCAATAGCCATGCTTTGATGCATTTTATTGACGGCAGCGTTAATCAAAACGATATATTTGAAATTGCCCAATTAATCGAAACAACCGATTCGGGTTTTGCTAAAATCACTTCACTCAATCTTACTATCACAAACCCAAGAGAAGACAGTGGTACTTTCCGTATTAATTTTTATGGATTTGATGGCAGTCACCCCACTGAAAGAATTGTAGAAAAAATAATCCTGCAATCAAAAAAGATCATTCCCGGTATTTTACAATTTGACCTGAGCAGCTATAATATTTATTTGAAAGGTAATTTTGTAATAGGTCTTGAATTTTTGCCAGCAGTAAATGTAAACGCCAAACCCATTCAGTATGAAGTGAAGATGGGTGGTAAAATTAGAAGTTACTTTCGTTCACATAGTCAGGCAGACTGGAGAGTACCACCGCATCATTATAAAATGTTTATTACCGAATTGGTGAGTGCTGAAACAAAAACTACAGCATCTGAAGAAACGGTAGAAAAAGAAACAAAACCTACTATGAGATTGTTCTCTAAAAATGTGCATGACTCATTTTCTGTTTTTGTAAGAGTACCGGAGGATTATGATAAACATAAAAACAAAAAGAATTACCCGGTTGTTTATCTATTAGATGCCAATGCTTATTTTGATATTGTAAGTAATGCCATTACTGATATTGCAAAAGATAAAACCGCACAATCACCCATTTTAGTAGGCATCGGGTATGATAATTTTATAGAAAACGATTCTTTAAGAAACAGAGATTATACCTATCCCGTTGCACCTGCCTCGGATAGTTTTTCAGTAAGTGGCGGGGGCGATGAATTTCTTGCATTCATAGAAAGCGAATTGGTTCCTTTAATAGATAAAAAATACAGAACAGATACAACTGGAAGAACCATCATGGGGCATTCATTAGGAGGTTATTTCACTTTATATGCTTTGCAAGAACAATTAAAAACAGGCAATCCCATATTCGAACATTTTATAGCTGCGAGCCCTTCTATACATTATGCTCAATATTATATCGTCAACCAATTTATTTCCATGTCGGTAAAAGAACAGCAGAAAAGCCGGGATTTATTTGTAACAATGGGAAGCGGGGAAAATACGGAAGATGGTGCTACTACTACTGAAGTGAGCGAGAGATTCAATTCGTTCGTTAAAAAGCTTTCAGAAAAGTATATAACACTTATAAAAGTCAATGGACAAGTTTATCCGAATCTTTATCATATGGAAACAGCGGTAAGAACTTTTAATGACGGATTGAAGACATTGATGCTTACGAGTGACAGGTAATTGTTGTTTATACGGATTAGGAAACAATCATCATGGAAAAGGGAATTCAAAAAATTAAAATGTCTCATAAAACGACCATTTGTTTGGGAATTAACCTTTTTTTTCTATAAATCCCTTGGAAAACGGAAAACGGGATTTAGTGTCTTATAAACCGAAGGTTTTATAATTTTTTTAAAATGGTTACTTAAAATTTCTTTACTCAATTATCTTTTCAATATGTGCTAATTTCCCGTCGGCATTAATTCCTTCCAGAACAACTCTCAGTTTCTTGCTGATATCGTTGTTGTAAAATTCCAATAGTACTTTATGATTTTTTGAATTGGTCAGCACATAAGGATTCCAATACAAAGTTGTTCTTGTATCCGGCAGAAAGCTTTTAACTGAATCGCTGTGATTGGGGGAATAGAATTCCTGATATTTTGTATAGCCTGTCAATATCTTTTTTTCATCTACATTATTAAATACTTCTTTTTTTTCATCTCCTCTTTTTGTATACACAGCAATTGCACCTCCAAAACCGCCGCCGGGTGCTGCAACAAATGGAGCATTAAATACTTTAATGTATGCGACCTCGGACATTGGAATATGCACAACAGCATCAATATCAATCTCTGATTCATTTAAGTATATATAAGGATCTTCACCACGTAACTTAACTTCATAGAAAGAACTTTTTGGTTGATTGGTCGGTAGCATAGAAGGAGGGCCGGAAAGACCACCTGTTGAGGCTGCCTGTTGAGGTATTGTAATAGAAAGCCCAGGAATGCCGTGATTTTGTAAATATGTAAAAACATCTAATGAAGAATATGCCACGGGATCATTAATAACATCGGCTCTGTACCTTGATTCAAATGAAAAAGCACCAGATGTATATTTTTCATCAGCAATATCTAATTTAGTTTTTGGCTTCATTCTAGAAATAACAGTCACATCTTTCAATGTAGTTGTACTTCTTATTTTTTCCAACCGTTTTTCTTCTTCAATAAAAAATTGCTCTCTTACATATTGAGCAGAATCAAATTGCAATAATGATTCTTTGTTTAGATCTTTTAAATATAGGCCAGGTGTTGAAAATAGATTGGTCCTGAAATCAATGGTTGTTCTGTCGGCTAAATTTTTTTGTTTGAAACTGTAATACACATTTATAGTATCAAAAAACACAAACCCGCTTTTTGAAAAATTTCCGTTTTGTTCTATTGGAACGGGAATGATCTGCCTGCTGGAATCTCTGGCAACCAATATCAGTGTAACAAAATCTTTTTCTTCTACATTCCTGAATGCTCTGCCCTTTGCAGTTCCCCCAATTTCAATGTAGTCGCTGTCTCTGGGATAATTGATCACAGGAAATTTTGCATCGGCAATAGCATCCCATTTAAATCTTCGCCATCCATGTGTGAGCATCACCAGATCTAGGAACTCTTTGGTACTGTCTTCATCATTTTCAAAATAAGCAGAAGGCTTGCTGATCTTCCCTTTGATATCGCTACTTAATAAAAATTGAGAAACAATAGAGTTTTTTTCCTGAAATAATCCGGCATCAGTAACAGATAGCGACATGTTTGCAAAAGCCGAATCTGTAACATCGATCTCAATAATATTTTTTTCTCTTTTTTCAACTCCCTTTATAACGCTGTTGATGGTGGGATAGAACTGATATTGATGATTGTTCACAAAGACAATTCTCTCTGCAACCGGCTGCCATGATGCATTGAATAAGGTTAATTGCAAAACACCCGTTGGATAGTTAGAAGTATTTATTTCTGTCAATGCAGATGTTCTATTCTCTAAATTTATTTTTGATTTAGACAATACCTGCTGATTCATATGTGCCAGCAAATACAGGGTGCTTAATTTTTCTGTTTTGATATCAGACCTTTGAATGCCAACTATGACCTTTTTATTTAATGACCTAGCCTGAATAACGGCGCCGCTTTTTTTAATATCAGGTAAACTTTTATAACCGGGTTTACCAAATTCATCTGTCCAGAAAATAAAATAGTTTTCGTCTGCATTTATTTTATCGATCACAAAATCTCCCATGCCATCGTGTTCGGTAAAAAAAGAATCAATGAATTCATTTTTACTATTTTTAATGGCACCCCGAATAGAAACCGGGTCGCCGTTTTGATTGGTGGCGAGAAATCCAATTTTTGAATTTACCCCATTCAACAGATCGCCGCTTTCGGGAAATAAATGAACTTCTGTTATCGGAGAAATAGCAGAATTGTTTTTTTCTGGGGGCTGATTGATGATTATATCTTTTTCAAACAAAAACGAAGAGTCAAAATTTAACATCCATTTTGTATAGGCCCGAACATGCAAAGAGGTGGATGTATAATTCTCTGGAAGAAGGAATTGCCCTTTTGCAGATGAACCCGAAACTGGAAATAAAGTATGTGCAATTAATTTGCCTTTTGCATCATACCAATCGGCGTACAAATTTTTACTCATATTAGATGCTTCTAAGCCCGCCATCAGATAGGCTTTAAACCAAACGGTTTCGCCTTTATTATAAACTGATTTATCGAAATGGATATGTATTTTCTCATGCTGAAACTGGTCGCTGTAAATGTTTATTATTGAATCGATCTCTTGAGCAAAAATTTGATCGGAGAGGACGACAAAAAAGATAAAGCTGCAAAGGGTTAGTGATGGACTTCTCATTGGAATAGGCTGTTTGGTACATATTCATACCAAAAATAATACCAAAACAATGATATGGTTAAATAATATTAAAAATATTTACCTATTTAGAGTTTCATAAAACCACCCATTGTTTGAGAATCCCTTTTCATTCTACCCTAAATTCCCTTGAACCCAAAAAGGGGGTATTGCTTTTTAATTGACCGACCGTTTAATTGTAGCTATTAAATGAATTGGTTTGTAACAAATTGGAATATTTGATAAATCGAGAAAAGCCCGCTATTTTAGGTGGGAATAGGCAATTTAAGAATTCCTTACAATGTCTATTTAATTGTTGTTGCTTCCTATTTTCGAAAATTCAATAATTTAATTATGAAAAAAACAGGCTTGTTTTTGGGTTTCTTATTTACGTCTTTCTTATCTTTTTCGCAGCTACAGAACAAAATCCCTTATAATAGACTTAAAGAGTATGAAGGCATTTATGAATATCCTAATCAATTAAAAGTTTCCTTTGCTGCATCTCCTAAAGACACTGCCTTAGTAGCTATCATCAATCAAAGTGAGTATGTAATGAAATATGAAAGCTCAGATGTTTTTTCAACAATGTATGATACGATACATTTTTTTAGAGATGCCTATCATCTGCCTGTAGGATACATTTCTAAAAACAACACATTTAAATTAATAAGTAAAAATGTTTTCTTTCCTGAAACCATGTGGTATCCCCGAATTAAAGGAAAGGATATTTATCAATATAAGATACCAGAAAATATTAATGATGGTCTATCGGTTGGTGATATTAACAAAACCAATTTAGATACTTCGCTTTTAAAGGAGATGATGCAAAAAATCATAAATGGCGCTTACGCTAATGTTCACAGTATTTTAATTATTAAAGACGGCAGGCTTGTATTTGAACAATATTTTTATCAATACACAAAAGACAGTGTGCAAGAAATGCGGTCAGCTACAAAAAGCTTCTTTTCTGCCCTTACGGGGATCGCTATTGACAAAGGATTGATTAAAAGTAAAAATGAAACCGTGCTTTCTTTTTTTCCTGAATATGCATTGAATAATATGTCGGATGCTAAAAAAAGGATTACGATCGAAAATCTTTTATCGCAGCAAACAGGATTGGATTGCGATATAAGTGATCCCAAGTCAGAAGGTAATGAAACAAAGATGGATTATTCTAATGATTGGGTTAAGTTCACTTTAGACCTTCCGATGATTGATACACCCGGTGGACATGGAAGGTATTGTTCTGGCAATCCTGTTACGCTCGGGCGTATTGTCGAGAAGGCCAGTAACATGCCATTGCAGCAGTTTGCTGCAAAGAATTTATTTGAACCTTTAGGTTTTACAAATTATAATTGGTATTTCAAACCTGATCAATCTAATGCAGAAAATTATTGCCAGGTTTATTTAACGCCGAGAGAAATGTCAAAATTCGGATTGCTGTATTTGAATGGTGGCAATTGGTATGGGAAGCAACTACTTTCTTCAGACTTTGTAAAGCAATCGTTTGAAAAACATTCTATTATTCAAGGTGTTGATTATGGTTATTTGTGGTGGCTCAAATATTTAGACGCAGATGGTGTAAGATACCATACCAGCGCAGCACAAGGAAACGGAGGGCAAAGGATCTATATTTTGAAAGAACAAAATATGGTGGCTGTAATAACCGGTGGAAATTATAACAGCCAAGCACCATCTGATGAATTGATGAAGAAATTTATTCTTCCTGCATTTAATAAGAAAAAATAGGTCTAGGGGTAATACCGCCCAATTAAGAAATCCGGTGATCTTAGGATCAGCCTAAAGATTGCTAAACCATTTATATCAGCATTTTAATATCTCAAAAAACGACCCTTAATTTGAGACTCATGGCAACAAAATATTAATTCGCAATATCTACCTTAAAAAGTTTAATTAACATTTCCTATATTAAACTTTTCCTGTTATTCTTCACTCTACTATAACGAACAACAAGATTGAAAATACGTGAATGCTATAACTTAATAGCTTCATTGTGTAACAATACTAGTCGTTAAACAAATCAGCTTTGTATAAATTAAATTCATCAAAAAAAGGCATAATGAAAAAAATCATTACAACAACCGTCCTATTATTTTCCTTTGTTTTTGCCCTTAAGGCACAAGTATCGAAAGGCACTGTTTTTATTGGCACAACTATTGGCACAACTACATATTCATCAGCAGCTGATAATTTAGATTATACCAGCGGCAGCAATATCAATAAGAACACCGACAGCAAATCGTTTGGATTCAGCGTAGGCCCGCAAGTAGGAATTTTTTTAAGCAACCATTTTGTTTTAGGTGGCACATTGACTTATAACATTACAACTAAAACCACTGATGCAGTTACTAATTCGAGTATTAACCTACCTGTTACAGCTCATACACAAGCCACTAATTATACTGCTAATATTGGACCATTTATGCGGTACTATTTTTTCAATCAACCTGCTAAAACAATGTTTTACTGGCAGGCTAATGCAACAGCAGGAATAGGTAATGGTAGCAGCAGTGGTAATGGGGTTAATGTAAATAGTACTTATACCACAGATGGTAAAGTGTCTAATATTTTTAACTGGAATGCCGGAAGCAGCATAGGCATCACACATTTTTTTACTAACTCTGTTGGTATGGATATTGCATTGGGCTATACATATACATCTGCCAGTAGCGGAAATGTTACGGGTACCAGCACTACTAATAAAACAAACAATAATATTGCCTTAACTAGTAACAATTATAACGAAACAACCAAAACCAATGGTATAAGTTTAGGTGTAGGATTTCACTGGTATTTACCCTCCAAAAAAAATAAGCTGTAAAATCAATGATAATAATAGAGTGATAACCATTGACAGATTTGTACATAGCGGGATATAGAGGAAGTGAAGCTAAAAGCTTCACTTTTTTTATTTGAAAAAGAGCAGATCATTTTCTTTTTTTTGCAAAAAGATATTATTTCTCAGTTAAAAGCATTGATGACCTTAGCTTAAATACTATTCTTAGAATTGTTTCAATCTCAAAAAACGATCCATTGTTTGATACTTGTGTCTTTTAAATTAAAAGTTATCACATTAAGATTTTAGATATTGGATTATTTATATTCTGCACATTTCTTTTAAGGGATAAATCTGGAATTGGTTTTTTAAAAAACTCATTTATTTAATAACATTTGTAATATCTTCAATCTGTAATCAGAGTTGTCTCTGTTTACCCTAATCCTATAAATATCCTGATCCAATACTCACCTCTGTATCGCAGGGCTAACTGTTTTAAAATGCTTATAAAATGAAAAGTATGAGAAACGGTCTCTGAGGTTTATATATCCACTATCCTGATGAAATGTAAAGATGAAACTGTTTTAGTAAAATGAGAAGCATTTTAGTGAAACTTATCTGTGAATATTAATAGATTGAAATGGATAAAACTGTTGCGCAATCGAGCATGCCTGAATTTCCGGAAAATTCAATTGAATATGCTTTTAACATAGCAAAAAGAAAGAATAAAAACAACAAGAATCTCCACAATATTTTTATAGACGAAAATTCTTCTGTTTTTTTTGAAAAGCTATTTTTGAGAATTGAGAACTTTCTTTTTTGGGGCCCCTTCGTTCTTGCTTTCATTTTCATTTTTTTCAAGGAAGACAATTATTGTAAGGTCTATTTATTTGATCAGTATTTTATTGTATCACATTTTGATGCAGGTCTGTTTTGGTGCAGTTGTTTATCGCCGTTTTTTTTAATGCACTATACACTTCGCAAAACTAATCAGCGAAATGCCGTAGCAGCCTGGGTTCATATTGTATTCACATTAGGGATAGTGTTTGCACTACCATATGTGTATTACCAAACTCCATTTTTAGTAGAAGACCTTAGACTGGAATTTTCACCAACTCCTTTATACGAACTGTGGCATAGTAAAATTAATCTTGCCAATAATCTGTGGAAAATATTGATATCAATACAAACAATTTTTATTGTGTATGTTTTATTCGAATTAGCGTTTGAAAGAAAAATCGATTTGGTTAGTAGGTAATAAGTTATTTCATATAACCACCCATTGTTTCAGGTATCCTCTTTATTTTCATTGAAATTCCGGTTCTGTTAGCTGTTTAATAGTGAGAAGGCCTGAAAATGTTCTTGGTCACAGCTTTAAACCACTCATAATCATATTTTACCAGCATAACAATTACAAAAGCCGGAAGTATATCTTTTACTAACTTCATATCATCAATTTAATTGAAAGCAATTAAAACCTCTTTGTTATGGAAAATCGTTCTTTAAATGATAATAGAGATCCGAATTCAAGCCTGATTTCGTTGATTAAATCTTACCTCATTTATCGTTCTGTAAAAAAAATAATAATCTTGGCAATGGTATTGGGTTTTATTATAATCATGGCCTTGATCGGTGTTTTTAGTAAATAACGCTACAAATAATCTTATAAATGATGTATAACTGACTATTTGCCGGTCTTGATGATTATTTTTTTTGAACGTTCAACAAAAGTTGAACAGGTTTAACTTCTTGTAATAATTTGAGGTCTCCTAAAACCACCATTGTTTGAGAATTCTTCTTCCTTCTATTCAGAATTCCGGCTATTCGCAGCATTAGTGCAACGCTCTACGGATTAATTAATAATAGACACAGTAGTCTGCCCATTACTTAAAATTCATTGACCCATTTCAAATGTCAATGGATAAAGGTAATTTGCAACAATGAATTCCATACAGCGTCTGGTTTTTATTAAAGATCCATAGACAGCCTTCGGAAGTCTATGGATAGCGAGGAGTATTTGTTTTAATAATAAGCAATCAAAAAAAGAATGCCCGAACAAAAGAAAGAGCCATCTGTCATTTCCTGGGGAATGATCGGTTGCGGCAATGTTACAGAAATTAAAAGCGGACCGGCTTTTCATAAAGCCGATCATTCCAAATTGCATGCGGTCATGCGCAGAGATGCTGCTAAAGCTGCTGACTATGCCTTACGTCATGGCGTGCCCAAATATTATAGCGATGCATTTGATTTGATCAATGATGAGGAGATCAATGCGGTCTACATTGCAACCCCTCCAAAATTCCATGAAACCTATGCGATTGCTGCTTTGCAAAAAGGCAAATATGTGTATGTAGAAAAACCGGTGACAATTGATACTGATTCTTGCAGAAGGATGATCGCTGCAGTAAAAGAATATAATGGCAAATTAACCGTTGCGCATTACAGAAGGGCATTGCCGATGTTTTTGCAAATAAAAAAAATGATCGATCAGCAATGGATCGGCAAAGTAAAAACAATAAGACTGAATTTATTTCAACCGGATGAAACATCACTCGTTGCAAACTCTGAAGTGAATTGGCGTGTGATCCCTGAAATAGCTGGAGGGGGTTTGTTTTATGATCTGGCGCCACATCAGTTGGATATCCTGATCTATATATTCGGGAAAGCCATTAGCTATTATGGGATTTCGGTACATCAATCCAAAAAATATCCGGCTGAGGATGCCGTGGCGGGTGTGATTCATTTTCCTGCTGATATTCTATTTACAGGGAACTGGAATTTCTCAGTACCTGATCTTCTAAAAGAAGATACTTGTCAGATCATTGGAGAGAAAGGATATGTTCAATTTTCATTCTTTGGTAATGAAATAAAATTAGTGACAGATACAGTTCAGGAAGTGCAGCAATTTCAGCATCCTCAGCATATTCAACAACCCATGATACAGAAAGTGGTGAACCATTTTCTGGGGAAAGAAGAAAATCCCTGTACACTTGAAGCAGCTTTAGACAGTTTGGAGATCATGCAAGCCTTTGTGTATGGTGATCATGTATAATAAGCTGTTCAAATGTTTATAGAAGCAAAATGATTTTAGCAATATTCGACCCCGATGGGGTCGTATAAAACATCGGTACTGTTTTACTATAAACATATGATCCCTGCGGGATCAATCCGTTATCATCCGTGTTCTATTAATACTTTCGCCCCTGTTGCTGTTTTCACCAACAAAGAATAATGCAAATAATAGAACACGGATAACACAGATGATACTGATCTTCGCTGATAATGCCGCAAAGCAGCATCAAATCCGTTATCATCTGTTTATTCTGTGTTATCCGTGTTCTATTCACCTCTCTTGATAAAAACAACAAGGGAAGAAATGAACCCGAAGGGTTCAAATGTTTATAGAAGCAAATTAATATAGTAAAATTCGACCCCATGGGGTCGTACAAACATCGGTGCTGTTTTACTATAAACATATGATCCCTGCGGGATCAAGGAATAACCTACATCTTCCGAATAACTGTAGTGAAAAACAGCGACAAAACGGAGAGATTATGTCTCATTTTTGTTAGGCGATTCTGTAAAATAATATTCGATATCAGCTATTTTAGATAAATTGTATAAAGCAGGCTTACTATAGAGACAGATGCAGCGTTGAAACTTCTAAAGGCATCTCTTTAAGAATTGGCGTCAAGCTTAAAAAACAGTTTTTAAAAATGAAGAATACGACATTCATAATTTTAACAATTGCGACCAGCTTCTGTTTTGGTTTCGCATTTAAGACAGTCATAACAAAACAATCCGGTGACCAGCAAAAACTAAAAAGAGTAACAGGAATCGGCGGGATCTTTTTTAAGTGTAAGGATCCAAATAAAATGCGGGAATGGTATCAAACACATCTTGGCTTAAATACAAACAAGTACGGGACTGTTTTTGAGTGGCATCAGGGTGTAGATTCAACCAAAAAAGGGTTTACAAATTGGGGCCCATTTGCTGAAACAACAAAATATTTTGAGCCTTCTGCAAAGGACTTTATGATCAACTACCGGGTTGAAAATCTGGAAGCACTTGTTGAAGAACTTAAAAAAGAGTCTGTAACAATTACAGATAAAATTGAAACTGTTGAATACGGAAAGTTTGTTCACATTCTTGATGTTGAAGGAAACAAAATAGAACTTTGGGAACCGAACGACAGCGAATACGAAAAATTGGGCAAACAGCTAGGGACCAAGACAACAAAATAACCCGCTGATATAATTCCTGCCGCCGGCATTTCATTCGAACAATCTGTAAAATAAAATATGGGTAATACAATTTTGTTGACAATTATCCGGCATGGGCAATCCATTTATAATTTGGAAAATCTTTTTACCGGAAATGTGGATACTCCTCTTTCACCATTGGGTAAAGAAGAAGCGCTGCTGGCAGGGAAAAAGATGAAAGATTTATCTTATAACACTGCCTTTACTTCCATGTTGGTAAGGGCAGAGGAAACACTGAAAATCATTCTGGAAGAAATCAAACAAACAACAATTCCTATCATTAAAGATGCCGCTTTGAATGAGAGAATGTATGGGGATCTACAAGGGCTCAACAAAGCAGAAACTATCGCGAAATATGGAGCTGAGCAGGTGGAGATTTGGCGTAGAAGTTATGATGTGAGACCACCGGGGGGAGAAAGCCTGGAAGATACCTATAACAGAACAGTTCCCTATTATCGATCAGTGATCGAACCAAGGTTAAGATCAGGAGAAAACATATTGATCGTGGCGCATGGGAATAGCTTACGAGCATTGATGATGTATCTTGAAAATATCAATAAACAAGCGATCGTGAAAGTAAATATCCCAACAGGGCTACCAAGGCTTTATCATTTTGATGCTACACTGAAACTGATCAGTGCAGCATATTTATAGCTTTTAGAGTGTATGGATTCCGGATATTTACTTCGGACAACTTTCTTAAGAACTACAAGGGTATAAAAAGCAAGAGCAGATTAGTATGTAAAGAATAGCCTCATAAAACGACCCTTTGTTTGAGAAGCGTTTGTAAATCATTGCTTTATTAGAGTAGTTAAAAAAATTGCAAATTGCTGGTTTATTACTTCTTATTTTAAAATCCAATTGCCTTCAATGGCCTTGACTTAATTCTGACTGCCTGTTTTTATGAGGTTTGATTTTTAGTTATTAACTTCATTTTCAGTTTTTCATTCGGATTCAATTGACGGGCGAAGTGACACCATAACAGCCCGCAGTAAGCAGGGGGAAGTCAATCACAAGTTTTGCAAACTCTAAAAAATATTGAACATGTCAATCACAGAATTCATATCAAGCCAACCGGAAGAAAGACAAGCATTATTGTCACAGCTTCATGAAATTATCATCAAAAATGATAAGACTGTTACACCGGTAATTGCTCCGATGATGGGTATAGAGATGATCATCTATAATGCGCCCGGAAGTTTTAAATATGGACTAGCCAGCGTGAAAAAGTATATGTCACTGCATGTATTACCCATGTATGGAAATCCAGTATTATACGAAAAATATAAAGGGTTATTGAAAGATGCAAATTTCCAAAAAGGTTGTATCAATTTCATTAGCAAAGATGAAATGCCATTAAAGATCGTAAAGGATCTGATCGCTGATTGTTCGAAAATCGATCTTCGTGCCATAAGAGAAGAGTACCTCAGGTCCAAAGCGAAAAAAAAATGAGATGATCTCTAAAGTTGATATCCATTGACGCAATACGGACCGGCGTAAAGCCTAAATTTGAAATATAGCCGATGTTCTTCAGTTCCGGTCGAGAGATATAAATCAAATGCGAGAATATGAATTTCATAAAACGACCCACTCTTTAAGACTTCCCTTCATATTCAGAAAATTAAACCATCGCTGAATACAGTATTGAACTATCATTTAGAAAGCTTTGTTTAGACTCACCCTTTTATAAATCAGTTTTTTTTACCGGATAGAAATTATAAGTGCTTAATACATGCATCTGCATTCCATAATGTGTGAAAGATGCAACTCTTTTCCAACATTGTATAACCCGCCCGGCGATTTCGAGTTGAACTTTATGTTCACAAATAATTATTTATTAATCTTCAAACTAAATAAGATGGGTTATCACGAAAACAAGAAATGTATTGACGCATGTCTTAAAGCTGCTGCTATCTGTAATCATTGTGCTGCTTCCTGCTTGCAGGAACCTGATCCAAAAATGATGGTAAAATGTATTCAGCTTGATATGGAAACTGCAGCAGTTTGTTATGCAGCCGTTCAGTTAATGAGTTTGGGCAGCGACAAAGCCGCAGCGCTTTGCCAATTGTGTGCATCTATTTGCGAACAATGTGCCAATGAATGTTCGAAACACAACAATACACATTGTAAAGAATGTGCTGAAGCCTGTAAGGAGTGTGCGGCTGAATGCAAAAAAATGTAATGGGAATAAAAAAAGAGCCGCATGGGTGATGAATATTCAATGAATCAGGGGAGAAGTATAGCGGAACAGGGGGGTCATTAAATTCAACTTTATTAATGAAAGAAGATTTGGAAGTATCAGATATCGTACAAAAAAAGTATTTGGTCTCTAAGGGAGTTGATATTTTTTTTACAGATCTATATGATGTTTATAAATTCATCAGGCGATTTTTCAAAGAGTTTTTTTCACTGCCTTTTGAGTTTAAGGAAATCATCAATCAATGCTATCAGGTAGGATATAAATCATTGCCTCTAATTTCCCTGACAGGGTTCATTACCGGAATCGTGTTTACCAAGCAATCCCGCCCTTCCCTGGCAGAATTCGGTGCAAGTTCGTGGTTGCCTTCATTGATATCGATCGCTATCATCAGGGCATTAGCTCCATTGGTTACGGCATTAATAGCAGCAGGAAAAGTGGGTTCGATCATGGGTGCAGAATTAGGATCCATGAAGGTGACCGAACAAATTGATGCCATGGAAGTGTCGGGTACAAAACCTTTTAAGTTTTTGGTGGTAACACGTATAACTGCGATCACTTTTATGCTACCCATTTTAGTACTGTATACCGGTTTGATCGGGATGCTGGGTTCTTACCTGAATATTCATCAAAATGAATTGACAAGTTTTACCGCATTTTTTAATAGTGCATTTAAAAGCATATCATTTCTCGACATTACTGCGTCTATTTTCAAAGCAACAATTTATGGTTTTACAATTGGCGTAGCCGGTTGTTATCAGGGATACCATGCAACGAATGGGACAAAGGGTGTGGGCAAAGCTGCAAACACAGCTGTTGTGCTTTCTATGTTCCTGATTTTCGTAGAAGAAATGGTAATTGTACAATTTGTGAATGCGATAAGATGAAAGTAGTGTCCTGAAAGGATTTTTTTAAAAAAGTATGAAAATAATCAGGAATAAATAATGAATGGATAAGAGAGAAATAAATATTGATACTAAAGAAGCTGTGATCTCGATCAAAGGGTTAAAAAAAGCCTTTGAGAATAATATTGTATTGAAAGGAATTGATATGGAAATACTGAAAGGGGAGAATATTGCAGTGCTTGGCCGTTCCGGCAGTGGAAAATCAGTATTGATCAAGATAATTTCCGGCTTGTTGAAACAAGACAGCGGTACCGTAAAAGTATTGGGGCAGGAAGTAGATGAATTGTCGGAAGATGCATTACGTGAACTGAGATTAAAGATCGGTTTTTCTTTTCAAAGCAGTGCTTTATACGATAGTATGAATGTAAAAGAAAACCTGGCATTTCCGTTAGAGCGGAACAAACTCAATTTAAATCAAAAAGAGATCAATATTGCTGTTGAATCGGTACTGCATGATGTTGGGTTATCGCAAACCATCAATCAAATGCCTTCGGAACTTTCCGGAGGACAAAGAAAGCGTATTGGAATTGCCCGTACACTGATCATGAAACCTGAGATCATGCTGTATGATGAACCTACTTCGGGCCTCGATCCTATGACTTGCATCGAAATAAATAACTTAATCATTAAAGTGCAACAGCAATACAATGCAAGCTCTATCATCATTACGCATGACCTTACCTGTGCAAAAACTACTGCTGCTAAAGTAACGATGATCATTGATGGTAAATTTTTAGTGCCCGGAAGTTTTGAAGAGATCTTTAATGCAAAGAATATTAATACAAGCAGCTTTTATGATTACAATTTTATAAATAGCAAATGAGCATAATAAAAAATAACCGCCCTGTAATTGTTGGAATATTCATACTCCTCGGCATCGTCATTTTAGTTGTTACCATCTTTACTTTGGGGGGGCAGAAAAAAACATTTGTAAAATCGTTTACGATACATGCCATTTTTAACGATGTAGGAGGTTTGATAAAAGGAGGGAATATTTGGTTGTCGGGTGTAAAGATCGGCACCGTAAAGAATATCAGTTTCTATGGAAACTCACAGGTTGAAGTGAACATGAATATTGAAAATGATGTACAATCACATATTCATAAAGATGCAAAAGCGAGGATTGGTTCTGATGGTTTAATCGGGAACAAGATAGTGATCATTTACGGCGGAGATTCTACGAAGCCGCAAATAGAAAAAAATGATTTTTTAAATGTAGAAAAAGCAATGAGTACCGATGATATGCTGGCAACGCTGCAAGCCAATAATAATAACTTATTGGAAATAACAAAACATTTTAAAAGTATCAGCAAAAAAATTGATAGTGGAAATGGTATACTATCCAGTTTGTTAAACGACCCGGCTATGTCTGTTAACTTGAAAAATACGATTGACAATTTAGAGGCAACGGTATCAAATTTTAAAACAGTTTCCGTGAGCAGTAAAATTGCATTAAACGATCTTCAGGATTTTACGGGCAAATTAAATAAGCCCTCTAACAGCATTAATAGATTGGTTACTGATACATTGATGTATGAGGCTATAACGGGAACAGTAGCGCAATTAAAAAATGCAGCTTCAGAAGTAACAAAGTTCACAGAAAATTTAAAAATGGCAACTGAAAGATTGAACCGGAAGGATAATATAGCAGGTGTTTTATTGAATGATTCATCAGCGGCCTCCTCCATAAAACTAACTTTGAAAAACCTAGAAACAAGCAGTCAAAAATTAGATGCCGACCTTGAAGCGGTACAGCACAATTTTTTACTAAGAGGCTTTTTCAAGAAAAAAGAAAAAGAAAATAAGCAATAAGATCCCGGGTTTACAGAAGTTCAAAGACCAAAAGCATGTTCATGCGCTTTTGCATTAATTGATGCTTATATCACAAAAAAGATGGATCACTAACGATTCAAATCTTTTTTAATTTAATGGTCGTAGAGGCTTGTAAGCAAATTTAGCTTTGCGCTGAATAGGGGTCAAGGTCGAATTGACCAGGCAAGACCGTCGGGCATGCCCCCAACATCTAGATGGTTGATAATTTCCAAAGTTTTAAGATCTACAACAGCAATATAATTATCTGCAGAACAGGCAATAAATGCGCGTGAGCCAACAGGATCCATTAAAATGCCGGCGGCACCGTGACCTGTCTTTATCTTTTTGAGCTCTGCACGAGATCTGGCATCATAAATAGTTAGTTCGCCATTTTGCAAACTTGTTATAAATACCTGATCGCCATTTGGCGTAAACTTTAAGCGATTGGCACCGCGAACATTTGCATTGACCTTAGCAGCTAATTGTTTTGCTTTCAAATCAATGATAGAGATCGTTCCATCCTCACTGGATGCAGTCCACAATTCATTTCCATCAGGTGATACATCAAATCCTTCTGATCCTTTAGCAGTGGGTATGATCGTTAACATCCATTCTTCACGGGGTTTGGCATCAGGCGGTGCCATTCTGCCGGGTTGCATCAATGTATCCACTAATATACTGACGGTTCCGGAAGAAACATTTGTTGTATAGATCCTTTTGCAGTCGGGAGAAACATAGATCATATGTGTTCTGTCTTGCCCTGTTCCCATACTCCAGTCTAACTTATCTGTGGCCGGGTCGTAACGCGCAATAGCTTTAGAACCTTCGGCTGTAAACCAGGCTTTGCCATTTACAAATGTGATATCGTGCGGACCAAATAGGGGTCTGGTATCAATATTGCGTAAAGGCTTTTGTGCAACAAGGTCAATGCTGTTTATTTCATGTAAACTTCCGCCACCATAAATACATACATATGCTGTTTTTCCATCGGTAGATGCAACCAACTCATGTGGATCTTCACCTACGGGAATAGTAGAAATTATTTTTAATGATGCAGGGTCAACGATTGCAAGGGTATGATTCGTTTTAGAGATCGCCAATAATGCCCGCTTTGGTGTGGATTGAGCATTGCAATCGGGGGCCAAAAAAATAGCTATGACCACTAAAAAGTTTATTGCAATTAACGGCAGGTGATGATTTTTAAAATTGCTCATGGTAAACAGATTTTCCTGAAAGTAGAAATTATTTTTCTAAGTCAAGTGATATTAATGCTGCTGATTTAAAATTTACTTGCCCCAAGTTATGGATCTGGTTTGCGTTAGTATGTGTAAGTGCTTTTGTTAGACAAAAGACCGTAGCTGAATTCCAAGAGTAGAACAATTTAAATTCATGACTTTTTGACTCCTTTTATACTTAGGATCCTGAATATTTTTTAAGTTTTTTATAATGGCTCTGTTTCCTTCCCTATATCTCATAAAACCACCCATTTTTTGGCACTACACCTATAACTTTTAATGGATTATGATTGTACTTATTAGGGGTTTAAAATTTAGGAAAGAATAAATATTCGACGAGTCTTTTTATTGTTTAAAAGGTCAGCGTTTCTACATTAATCGGTCTTCTTTTTTCAGGGGTTTTTCCTGTTTTTTAGCAATCCTAAATAATGTACATTCGGAGTACTCTGGAAACATCGAGGGATTCTAATTGTTGTGTTGCATTAAAATTAAAATCACGAGATATCTAATTTTTCCGATTTCTTTTTTTTTTATCAATTGTATGGTGAATGGTCAAAGTGTTACTTTGAAAATTTTAATTCAAACAGGATAAAATTAATGGGGAAAATTATACAGGAAAAATTGCAAAAAATAAGACTCGAAATACAACCCATTAATAAAAAAGATAAAAATATTTTATGTAATTATACATCTCCATGCATCTTATCAGATGCAAGGTTTTTTATTGAATCAAATATCATAGCATGAGAAAAAAGATATCAACGCTCATTTTTTTGTTCAGTAGTTTATTTTCAATTGCACAAAGCACATCAAAAGAAAAGTACAACAGTTTGCTTTGGGAAATAACAGGCAATGGTCTGGATAAGCCATCCTATCTGTTTGGTACCATGCATGTAAGTAATAAAACTGTTTTTCATCTCAGCGATTCATTCTATAATGCGATGGCACACTGTGAAGCGGTTTCTCTGGAAGTGAATCCACAGGAATGGCAAGAGCAGTTGTTCAGGACCCAAACCTCCCAGACAAATTATATGTCTTATGCATTCAGGAATATCAACGAATACATGAATGAGAAGTCATTCAGATTTGATCAGAATTATGAGGAGAAATTGAAACGTGCATTGAGCGATGAACCCATGGAGATCAATGCCTTACTCTATAGAACCGTACAGGGCATTTCTGATTTTCAGGAAAATACTTATCTGGATCTGTATGTATATCAAACAGGGAGAAGAATGGGTAAAAAGGCCCTGGGAGTTGAAGATTATTTGACATCGCAAAAATTGATTCAGGAAGCCACTGAAGATATGGCTAAAGAAAAAAGGAAAATAAAATTCAACACGGAAGGCGATAACATCTTCGATATTCAAAAAAAGTTGCAAGATGCTTACCGGAAAGGTGATTTGGATGTATTGGACTCTTTGAATAAGAAAACAGTGGCATCTGATGCCTTTAATGAGAAATTTTTATATAAACGCAGCGAAATACAGGCTAATTCTATTGATTCAATTATAAGGAAGGAATCATTATTTGCAAGTGTGGGTGCAGCACATTTACCCGGTGAAAGAGGCATCATCGCAATGCTGAGAAAAAAAGGCTATACCGTAAGGCCAATTACAATGACTGATGAAGACGCTAAACAAAAGGAAGCTCTCGACAAATTAAAAGTTCCCGTTTCAGCATCGGGGTTTAAAAGTGATGATGGATTGATTGAACTGAAGATGCCGGGAAAATTTTATAAACGTAATACGCTTTGGGATAATGAAGGCTGGCAATATTCGGATATGGATAACGGAACTTATTATATGCTGACAAGGGTTAAAACACATGCAGCATTATTCGGTAATAATGAACGCAGTGTTATTAAAAAAGTGGATAGTTTGTTGTATGAGAATATCCCCGGTAAAATTTTAAGTAAAACAGAGATCACAAGAAACGGTTATAAAGGGTTTGCTGTTACCAATAAAACAAGACGCGGTGATATTCAGCGTTATTATATCATTATAACAGGTTTTGAAGTATTGATATTTAAAATAAGCGGTACCGACGAATACGCTAATGGAAAAGAGGCAGATGATTTCTTTAGTTCCATTGAAATAAAAGAATCCGGCCAGCAGTGGGTCAACTATACACCCTCTTTCGGCGGGTTTAAGGTTGCATTGCCCCAATATCCCAATATAAATATTCAGAGGGTCAATGATGATCGTTTAGAATGTTTGCAGCTGGAAGCGAATGATACGGTAACAAATGAAGCCTATATGATTCTGCGAAAAAACATCAATAATTATCACTTCATTGAAGAAGATACGCTTGACCTGAGTTTAATGGAAGAGAGTTTAAAGGGTTCCGGGATCGTTAGTAGTGAAACTTCTAGAAAATTTTCTAAGCAAAACATCTATCCCTGTCTGGATATGACATTCTCCTTACGTGCAGGAGGTGTTCTTAAGGCAAAAGCGATCATAAAAGGATCAGCTTACTATTTATTATTGGCTAGAGGTAATAATCAGTCCAATAATTTTAATAAGTTCTTCAGCAGTTTTCAGTTAACAGACTATAATTATCCTAAAAGTCATCTGTTCATTGATGATAATTTAAAGTTTTCAGTGCAAACACCTGTATCGCCTGTAATGGATAATGATCTAAAAGATTATGTTCAAAGATCAATGAACGGGCTTCAAAGCAACAGAAGTGGAACATATATTTCAACAACACAAAACCGATTTGCTTATTTTAAAAATGATTCGACCGGCGAGTCTGTGTTTATAAATATTTCAACACTTCCCAAATATTTTTATAGAAAAGATTCTGTCAAGTTCTGGGAAAATGAGATGCAATGGAAAAGAATAAAAGAAGATCTTGTCATTCAACAAAAAGAATATTTTCATAAACCCGATTCTGTAGACGGTTATCGTTATACATTAATCGACACAAATACGAACAGAAAGATCAAAGGATTGGTTGAAGTAAAGGGGAATACGGTGTATAAACTCTATTCATTAACAGATAATCTGAAGCCGGAAAGCAATTTTATAAAAGAGTTTTTTGAGTCATTTAAACCATATGGGATCACAGATAGATATTCTGTCTTTGAAAGTAAAGTGCCTATGTTTTGGTGGGATTTTAAAAGCAAGGATTCGCTTACCAAGAGAATTGCTCACGAGGGGCTGAGTCATATTTTATTTGAAGGGAAGGATTTTGAAGAACTGAAAAATACGATCTCAAAATTGAGACCGCGAAGCAATAACTATAATGAATTGAAAGCTAAATTCATTAACGGGATAGGTCGCATTCAGGACACGGCATTCATGGACATGCGTATTAGCTATTTAAAAGACATCCATGAAAGATCAGGCGATACGGCTTCTTTTGAGAATGCCTCATTACAAGCCTTGGCCAGAACACTGTCGAAGCAATCCTATGCCGCTTTGAAAGAGATCCTATTGCAAAAACCGATCGTGCTGGAAAATGCCGCAGAGTATAATGAATTATTCAGGAGAATGCGCGATAGCCTTGCTTTAACAAAAACAATGTTTCCCGATATTTTAGAATTGACCAATATGGAAGATTACAAGCAGCCACTGATGGAAACTTTGCAAATATTAGTGGACAGCAATTATTTAAAGGCGGAGGATTATGCATCTTATTTCACCAGAATATTTTTTGATGCACAGATTCAGTTGAAGAAAATGCAAAATAAGGATGAGCGTGAAACTGAAAGATTAAAACAAACTGATAATGAAAATGAGACCGGTCAGACGATGGTAGCACAGCCTTTTATACTGACCAATCCTTTATTGAATACAGGACTGACTGTTAATAAACTAACCTTGTATGCAGATCTGTTAATTCCTTTTTATGATAAAAATCCATCGGTACCAAAGTTTTTCGATCAGCTTTTGCAGAGTAAGGATTATAATAATTTGATCACTATAAGTGCCTTGATGTTCAAAAACAACAGAACTGTAAAAGACTCTGTACTTGATTATATAGCAAGCAGCGATAAATACAGAGCATCATTGTACAATAAATTAAGTACAATCAGTAAAGCGAATTTATTTCCTGCAAAGTATACCGATCAGGAAATGATGGCACGTTCACTGATGCTTTCAACCAAAACATACCCCAAATTTGCGGACATACAATTAATAGGGAAAAAGCAAGTTTCATTAAAAATGGCGAAAGGGAATGTTTATATGTTCAAGTATAAAATTCCCAATAGTTCAGATTGGCTGATAGGTATCAGCGGAGTGCAGCCTGAGAAACAGAATGAAATAAACGGCAACAAGTATTTGGTGAACATGACCGACAGAAAATTCAAAACTGGTGAATCGGAATTGAGCCAGTGTGAAGAAAAATTGCGGCAGATGATACTTTCCAAAAGAAAAAGTGCGGCCCAATTTTTTATTAATCAACCAGGTTTAATACTGCCTACCTTGATGCGATGAAGAATGTTGACTAATAAGGACTATTTAAAACGGAATTGATTCTTATACGTCTATACTGATGCGTGTTTAACCGGCATTCATAGGAAGGCTCTGATCGATATTATGCGGTCACTTTCAATATTTCTTTTATCGTATGTGCCCTGTGAACAAGCACGCCATAGTCTTTATGAAGGATGGTTACATGTCCCATCTTTCTTCCGGGTTTGGTTTCTGTCTTGCCATATAGATGTACGAAAACGTTTTCCATTTGAAGCACTTCATTCAATCCTTCGTATTTGGCCGGGCCGCTAAAACCATTCTCACCCAGTATATTCACGATGGCAGATGGCATGATGGCATTGCTGTTACCCAAAGGATATTGCAGCATGATCCGCCACAACATATCATACTGGCTGCAATAATTGGCTTCAATCGTATGATGACCGCTGTTATGAACACGTGGTGCAGTCTCATTTACCCAGATATTCTCATTTTCATCAACGAATAATTCTACGGCGAAGAGGCCGGGACTTTGTAACTCCTGTACCAGTTTCTTTGCAATGGCTTCTGCTTTCCAGAATATTTTCTGGGGGATCTTTGCAGGTGAGATCTGATAATCCAATAAGTTCAAGACAGGATCGAATATCATTTCGGCAGGAGGGTAGACTACCGTTTCACCCTTATCGTTCATGGCAACAATAACGGCTACTTCCTTTTTAATATTCACCATCTTCTCTAAAATGGCCGGTGCATTGAATCCTTTGCTGATAAGCCTTTCATTGCTGATCAATTGAACACCTTTTCCATCATAACCTCCTTCGGCTATTTTATGAACAGCAGGGAGAAAAGACAGATGATTCGAGAGATCTTTTAAGTTTTTAGTAATAATGAAATCCGAACTTGGTATCTCATGCAGTTTATAAAACTGCTTTTGTTTGATCTTGTTTTTAATGATTCGGATAGCCGAAGGTCTGGGGTAGATCTTTACACCTTCACTTTCGAGTTTTTCCAATGCCTCAACATTCACACTTTCTATCTCGATGGTTAGTGCATCCAGTTTTTTCCCGAACTGATAGACGGCTTCAAAGTCCCTGATATCGCCTTTTGTAAAATGATGGCATAAATGCGCAGCCGGACAATTCTTATCATTCTCCAGCACAAAGGTTTCCACCGTATAATTTGCAGCTGCCTGCAAGAGCATTCTCCCCAATTGTCCGCCGCCTAATATGCCAATCTTCATAGTAAAATAATAAGTGGCGAAGATAAACATCGCGGCTCTTTTCCGGAATTATTAAAACTGATCAAATAGTCCGATTTTCGGGGAATAGGGCCATAATAGGCCAAATAGTGAATAAATCATGTGTTAATATGGAAATCTTCAGCATATTTTAAGCCTCTGTTTGAGTGGGGAACGTTAATAAATCAATATTTTTGATGCTATGAAAACAATATTTTGCGCAATTGCTATCCTGTTACTCTATAGCCGAGTGATGGCGCAAAATTCTTTTGTTGATTTTCAGAGAAACAATCCCAAAGTTGCACAGGTCTTTCAAAGCAATAAAGACACTTTACAAAAACAGTTTGCAGCAGAACATATTCAATGGCCACCCAAACAATTGTATCTGCGCAGTTTTAAGTACGACAGTCAGTTGGAAGTGTGGGTGAGAAACAATAATAAAGAAGCATTTAAACTCTTTAAGACCTATAAGGTATGTGCATTGAGCGGAAGTCTTGGTCCGAAAAGAATGGAAGGAGATTATCAGGTACCCGAAGGATTTTATTATATCAACTCTTTCAATCCAAAAAGTATCTATCATTTATCATTGGGAATTAATTATCCCAATGTTTCTGATGCATTGCTGAGTGATTCATTAAAACCTGGGGGTGAAATTTATATCCATGGTAATTGTATAACAGTAGGTTGTATACCCGTAAAAGATAATCAGATAGAAGAATTGTATCTATTGGCATCCTACGCTAAAGACAACGGAGAAGATTTTATACCGGTACATATATTCCCGGTTCGCTACAATAATCCTAAGAGTTCCGAATTCCTCGTGAAAACCACCAAAGATGATCAGGAGTACCAACACTTTGCTGCGCGCATCAAAGAAGTGTACGACTATTTTGAACTGCACAAAAAATTGCCCTTGATCTCGGTCAATAAAAAAGGCGATTATGTTGTGTTGTAAAAATGTGCTGTAAGAAAAGTATTTATTGTTTCAGACTTTAATCAAGTGTGTCATGAGGTTATTAACAAGATCTAAATTATCGGGTTCCAATATATTACTGCTATGCATTTGCCTGGTAGTAATCGTATCTATCTTGTTAATGAACGTGCTGAATACACGTAACCTTACCGCCTTACGTTCATCCATCGACACATTAGCGAGACCTAATACAACCATCGAAACACTGCATAATACCAATCAGGAATTACTGATAGCTGAAAATAAATTCCGCATGTTCTTAAGTACGGGTGATACAACGTATAAAGAACAATTCCTGGGTCACCTGAATCGTACCATCAACAACCTTGAACTCGTACAACATACAGAAGACAGTTTAGAGATCTCTCATATTCTTTCGGGTTTAGGGAAAAAAATAGAACTAGCCGATGCCATCAGTAAATTAAAATATCTGGCAGATTCAGTTTCTACAAAATTGAATACTGTAAGGGTCAATTCAGTCTTTACACAACCTATCAAAGTTGAAAAGATAAATACTTCTATTTTAAAGAAATACTATGTGCACACAACTGATACGGTGAAGGCAGTTGTACAGAAAAAAGGATTCTTTAAAAAGCTGGGGGCATTGTTCTCCAATAAGGATAATACGGATTACAAATTGGTAAAGGGGGATAGTGCAGCGGCAGCGGCGGCTGAAGACAGTACCAATAATGCGATGGAACAGACTTTGAGTAATGCATCTCTGGATATCCAGAAATTTTATCAGGGTTCAGTGAACAGGGAATTGAAACTTCGGGAAAAGATGAATTCCAGTGAGAAGGATCTGGCAGAGACCAATCTGGCGATCATTAATGAGCTCAATAATGCATTGAATATCGTTTTACAGAAAGAAGAACAAAAAGAACTCAGCAGTAATAATATAGCGATCCTGAATGCCGTAAATGCAAGGAACAGCATTCAAAATCTTTCCTGGGTTTCTTTTGTGATCATCATCATCATTGTGATCATCCTTGTATTTAATATCCGTCGTACGATACGCTATGAAGAAGATATTCTGGAAGCAAGAGAGCGGGCTGAAAAATTAGCGCTGACCAAAACGCGTTTCCTCAATAACATGAGTCATGAGATCCGTTCTCCTTTAACATCTATCATAGGTTTTACAGAGCAACTGGAAAATAGTGAGTATGATGAAGAGAAGAAGAAACATTTGCATGCGATCCGTTCTTCATCCGATCATTTATTGAATACTGTAAATGATGTGCTTGATTTTTCTAAATTAGATGCAGGTAAATTGATGCTGGAGAATTCTGCTTTCAATATTTACAATACCATTGAAGAAGTGATCTATTCCTTCTCTGTACACGCAGAAAAGAAAGCCATTTCGATCAACAGCAATCTGCAGATCGAGAAATCTGTAATGGTCATGGGTGATGAATTCAGGCTTCGCCAGATCCTGTTCAATCTAACCAGCAATGCGATCAAGTTCACTTCTAAAGGAAGTGTAACCATTACTGCCAGTGCTTTGTGGAAGAATGAAACGGAATTATTGCTGAAAGTGGAGATACTGGATTCCGGCGTGGGCATCCCGCATGATCAATTGGGACTGATATTTGAAGAATTTGCGCAGGCAACCAATAATAAGATCGATGGCAGAAGGTCTATACGCGGTACAGGATTAGGGCTGCCAATCTGTAAAATGCTGGTTGAAATGCAGGGTGGTAATATTAATGTGCAGAGTGAAATAAATAAAGGATCTTTATTCACTGTTAATATTCCTTATAAAGTGGCAACCGAAGAAGAGATTAAACCAAACACAACAACGACAGATAAACCAGCTGCTGTTTCCGAGCCGGCATTCTTCTTTGGTAAGAAGGCCCTGGTAGTGGAAGACAATGACATGAATATCATGTTGCTTTCCCTGTTGCTGAAAAAATATTTCATTGAATTTGATGTAGCAAAAGATGGTGAGGCAGGATTGGAATTGTTTAACAGCAAAGACTACGATATTATTCTAACTGATATCAATGTACCTAAATTAACAGGTGACCAGTTGGCTGCAGCCATCCGCAGGTCAGAAGATCCGGTTAAAGCTGCGCTGCCCATTATTGCATTAACAGCAAGTATTGTGGCTGATGATCTTGATTCTTATTTGCGCACCGGTATTGATGATATCATGATCAAACCATTCAAGGAAGCTGATTTCAGTGCCATGCTTAAAAAACATCTGGATCATAAGATCGGAGCATCATTCGCATAATCATCTGTACAATGCCTGCATGGTCTCTTTGGTTTTTTGTAGGAGCACTATTTCTTTATTCTTCAATAGTTCACTAAGGATGTTTTCATTATAGTGTCTGATACTGAGCAGACTTAAGCCTTTTTCTACCTGTACGTCAAATATATCATTTGCCGCCAGTGCAAACTTTTCTATCTTATCGATCCGGTCATCTAAGCAGACTTGTACATTGATCGCGCCTGTTTGAATAAGATTGGGCTTTATTTTCAGGTGACTAAATATTTCATACAATGCAGCCATCGGCTTTTCTCCCACAAAAGAATAATCCCTGCTTTCTAAATGCAGTAAAGCCTGCTGCTCTTTAATGACAATAATGGGAGGAAGGTTCTTACTGTGTTTTTTATGAATGATGGTTCCTTCTGCCTCAGGGTTTAAAAAGCATTTCACCAATAAAGGGATCCCTTTATTCTGTAAGGGTTTAATGGTCTTTGGATGTATCACCTGTGCGCCATAATAAGCCATTTCTATGAGTTCATCAAAGCTGAGTTCCCTAATGGGTTGAGCATTGGGAAATGATTTAGGATCAGCATTCATTACAGCTTCCACATCTTTCCAGATGGTCACGGATTCGGCATCTAAAATATTCGCAAATACTGCAGCCGTATAATCACTTCCTTCTCTTCCTAAAGTAGTGCTTTCATTGGCATCGGTTGCAGCAATAAAACCCTGTGTGATGCTGATATGCGTTGTTGAAGCCGACAATAATTGATCGGCAGCCAGTTTAGTTTTGTCCCAATCGATTATTGCATCTCTGAAATTGTCATCGGTTCGGATAATATCACGAACATCGATCCATTTATTCTGTATCCCTGATTCATTCAGATAATGACTGATGATACAGGTACTCAATAATTCACCGCAACAAACGATCTGGTCGTAATAATAATCAAATTCTCGAACAGGTTTATCATGCAAGAGCCATTCCACTTCAGTAAAAAAATCCATCAGTTGCGAAAGGCAGGCATTAAATCTTGTGACCAATAAATATTTAGCTGTATTAACATGTTGTTTCTTTACAACATCGAATAATTGCAACGCATCTTCTTTTTTGCCGGCATAAAAAGCTTCTGCCACTTTTTCCAGCGCATTGGTGGTCTTGCCCATTGCAGAAATGATGATGATAAGATCCTCAGCTTTGTATACTTCCAATAATGTAGCCAGGTTTTGGATACGCTCTACATTATGAACACCTGCACCACCGAATTTAAAAACTTTCATGAACAGAGATAATAAATGATCGAATAATTAGAATGGCTGCAAAGATAGGCGGCAGTAACTTGAATAAAAGCCGGAAAAATGGAACGACCCAAAAACTTATCTTTTAGACGGATTAAATTGCTGGTGGTTGCAACATCAGTATTATCTTTAACGGAAGAATACAAAGCATATGATCATCAATAGACGAATCTTGACACTGGATGAATTTACGATTCAACAGTTAAGAATGTTTCCCTCTGCAACAGGTGAATTGAGTAGTTTGCTCCGGGATATCGGATTAGCCGCCAAACGTATCAATGTTGAAGTAAACAAAGCCGGCCTTGTAGATATTTTAGGTGATGCAGGCTCAGTCAATGTTCAAGGTGAAGATGTAAAAAAATTAGACATTTATGCCAACAACCAGTTCATGGGGGTTTTAAAGCACGGGATCAGTTGTGCAGGGGTTGGAAGTGAAGAACTGGACGATGTTGTGGTGTTTGATGATGAAGTGAGTAATAATAGTAAGTATGTTGTGCTTTTTGATCCTCTTGATGGCAGCAGTAATATTGATGTGAACATTTCTATCGGAACTATTTTTGGTGTATACAGAAGACTGAGTGAATTAGGCAAGCCTTGTACCAAAGAGGATTTTCTACAGCCGGGAGTAAGACAGGTTGCTGCAGGTTATGTGGTATATGGTTCATCGACTATGCTGGTATATGGAACAAGACGAGGAGTGAATGGATTTACACTCGATCCTGCCATTGGTGAATTCTGTTTAAGTCATCCTGATATCATATGTCCTCCTAGCGGAAAGCTCTACTCTGTAAATCACGGAAACTTTTTTCAATATGAGGAGGGTGTAAGAAATTATATCAATGGTTGCCAGAAAAAGGACAAGACCAATGGAGGCCCGTATTCACAGCGTTATATTGGCAGCATGGTAGCTGATGTGCACCGCAATTTGATCAAGGGAGGTATTTTCATGTATCCGGGCACTTTAGATAAGCCGGGAGGTAAACTGCGCCTGATGTATGAGTGCAATCCTTTTGCATTTATGCTGGAAGTGGCAGGAGGTAAAGCAACGGATGGTAAGCAAAGGATACTGGAGATCCAGCCAACAGAATTGCATCAGCGAACACCCTTATTTATTGGAAGCAAGAATATGATGGAAGAACTGGAGACTTATTATAAACCATAAAATCGGGGTGAATGAAGTTTTGGAAATTAGCATTGATCATTATTCTTATTAGTTGTTCTAAGAGTTTATTTGCGCAGGAAAGGGTAGATCATCGGAAGATGAATTATTTCACTAACCCTAAACCCAATTCTATTCTATACAACGATACTTTGTATAAGGGATCTGCACAGTTTAGTCGTTTGTTTTATAGAACCCATGATATTGTATTGATAGATCTTTATCAGCGTCATCAGTCAAATAAATTATGGGGAACAGCTTTAGGGCTAGTAGGATCAATTACAACTACTATTGGAGTGATCATGGCTACAGCATACAATAATAATGTGAACAATAATACAGCTGGGTGGATCACAGCCGGTTCGGGCTTGGCATGCAGTATATTTGGGGCACATTTGGTACAATCAGGACAAAAAAACTTACTGATGGCAGTTGAATTATTCAATCAAAAATACAATAAAACTGCTGTTGGTATTGGTGTTTCGGGCAGTAATGCAGGTTTTGTAATAAACTTTTAAATATGGCGAAAACAATTATAGAAGTAAAGGATCTGTTTAAGAAATACGGCGATTTTGAAGCTGTTAAAGGCATCAGTTTTGATGTGGAGGAAGGAGAGATATTTGGTTTACTGGGACCAAATGGAGCCGGTAAGTCAACAACCTTGGAGATCATAGAAACATTACGTACGAAGACCAGTGGAGAAGTAATTGTTGATGGTTTGAATTTGGATAGGTCACCTAATGATATCAAAAAGATCATCGGGGTTCAGTTGCAAACCAGTGGCTATTATCCCAATTTGAATTTGGTGGAACTGCTTCATTTGTTTGCAGGATTGTATAATGAGACCATTGACCCTTATGCTTTGCTTGATAAAGTAAATTTGCGTGATAAATCAAAGTCTAAGTTCAAAGAAATGAGTGGCGGGCAGAAACAACGATTCAGTATTGCCACCACATTGATCAATAAACCTAAGATCATATTTCTGGATGAACCAACAACAGGATTGGATCCGCAGGCAAGAAGAAATTTATGGGAGCTGATCAAAGAGATCCGTGATCAGGGAACTACTGTGATCATTACCACACATTATATGGATGAAGCTGAAGTGTTGTGCGACAGGGTTGCCATCATTGATAGCGGAAAGATCATTGCCATTGCAACGCCGGATCAATTGATTGATGATCTTGTTGCTACAGGTTTTGAAAGACCGAAAGAAGTAAAGAAGGCAAGTCTGGAAGATGTGTTCATTAAATTAACAGGGCATGTGTTGCGGGAAGAATAATTGAGTTGAGCTTTGAGTGACGAGCCATGAGCTATGAGCAAGGGCGTAGGGGCATTGTAGGTTGGTTAAATGAAGTTTTGAAAAATAAATTAAGTATCATAAATAAGAAATCATGTCAAACGATCCGCGTTATCCGATTGGAAAATATGAAGCCAAAGCGTTTTCCAATGAACTGAAAGAACAATGGTTATTGGATATCAAATTCCTTCCGGAAGAATTGGAACTGGCAGTAAATAATCTAGATGAGTTTCAATTGAACACGCCTTACCGCGAAGGTGGCTGGCAGGTGAAACAACTGATACATCATATGGCAGACAGTCATATGAATGCTTATATCCGTTTCAAATTGGGATTAACAGAAGATAAACCAACCATTAAACCTTACGACGAAAAAGAATGGGCAAAAACAGCAGACAATGAAACTGTTCCTGTGAATGTATCGCTCACATTACTGCATGCATTACATCAGCGCTGGTACGCCACCATAAAAGATCTGACCGAGGACCAGTTTGAAAGAACTGTGGTTCATCCCGAACACGGCAGGGTTATGAGTCTATGGTTTTTATTAGGTCTATATGCATGGCATGGTAAACATCATGTGGCGCATATATTGTCGTTGAGAGAAAACAAAGGATGGTAATGGCCAGAGAATTAAAATGGAAAACACTTGAGTCGAAACAATTGCTCAAAGACAAATGGATCGATGTAAAGGCAGATGTTTGCCAACGCCCCGATGGCATGATCATTGAACCATTTTATATTTATGGATTCCCTGATTTTACCTGTGCTATTGCCATCACCAAAGACAACAGGATCATTTTAGAAAGGATTTATCGTCACGGATTAGATATGGTAGCCACTGAATTACCGGGTGGCTGTGTTGATAAAGAAGATGTTGATCCAAAAGTTACGATCGCAAGAGAATTATTGGAAGAAACAGGTTTTCGATTTGATCAAATTGAATATTTGGGAAAGACCTCTCCTAATCCAACCACCAACACTAATCTCATGCATATGTTCCTGGCAACAGGCGGAGAATTTGATCCAGCGGCTGAGTTGGATGTAAATGAAGACGTGGAAGTATTTACAGTATCACTGGATGAATTTGTGCAAATGGCAAAAGAAAATATATTCATACAGTCCATGCATATGACTGCCATATTTCTGGCATTACAAAAATTAGGAAGAGCCACCATTCAATAAATACTGCATGAGAGACCTGAAATGGAAAGTGTTATCAACAAAATACGTGTATGAGAACAAATGGTTTCATGCCCGGGCCGACCGTTGCGAATTACCCGACGGAAGGATCATAGAACCATACTTTGTTGTAGAACTTCCTGATTTCTGTAATATGGTGATCGTTACAAAAGAGGAGCGGGTTGTGATGGTTCGTCAATACCGTTATCCGATCGATCAAACCACTTATGAATTGGCCGGTGGTATCATTGAAAAAGGCGAAAATCCTGCTGATGCTGCATTGCGTGAGATGCAGGAAGAAACTGGTTATAGTTCAGATGAGGTTGAATATCTGTTTAAAGCGGCAGCAAATCCTGCGTTGATGAATAATACTGCATATTTCTATCTCGCCAAAAATGCTGTGAAAATAGAGTCCACCAATTTTGATGCATTGGAAGATATTGATGTTGTTAGCTTTTCGAAAGAAGAGTTCATTCAATTATTGCATGAAAACAAATTACAGCATGGGGTACAATTAGGGGCAGTGTATGAAGCTATGACCAGATTGGGTTGGTTGCAATGGAAATAAACAGTTTAGAGGTTCACTTCACCCACCACAAATACCGATCCGCAAACAAGTATCATGTCTTTCTTATCCGCATTAGTCAATGCAGCTTGTAATGCATCATTCACTGTTGGATATGCATCACCTTTGAGCCCAAGACCTTCCGCCTTTCGCCTTAAACCTTCCTCCTCCAATGCTCTTGGTATTTGTGCTTTTGTAAAATAGTAAGTGGCATGATGCGGAAGCAGTGCCAATACTTTTTCCACTTCTTTATCTTTTACCATGCCAATCACAATATGCAGGTGATCGTATGTTGTGATCTCCAGTTGTTCTGCAATTTGTTTGATACCATCTTCATTATGTCCCACATCCAGCACCACAACAGGGTCATGCTGAATCAGTTCCCATCTTCCATGTAATCCGGTTAATTGTTTAACATGGGGCAATGCTTTTTGAACAGTTTGTATATCTGTTTTCCACCCTTTCAAATGTAGTTGGTGTGCCGCTTCCAGTACGGTCAGTAAATTCTTGGTCTGATAAATTCCGGGAAGGTCGAGATGATAGGTCTCTCTTTCATCATTGCTCTGATGCGCCACATCAACGATCAGTTGATGATGTTCGTATTTCCAGTCAGCTACATATTGTTGTTCCTGTGCAAAGAAGATAGGAGCGTTAGAGTCTTTTGCTTTATTTTCAAATACAGGCCTTGATGCTTCACTAATTTCTCCGATCACAACAGGGATACTTTGTTTGATGATACCTGCTTTTTCAAAAGCGATCTTCTCTAATGTGTCTCCCAGCATATTCATATGGTCCCAGCCGATATTGGTGATCAGAGATAATTCAGGGCTGATGATATTGGTACTGTCCAGCCTTCCGCCTAAACCAACTTCAATAACAGCAATATCAACTTGCTTTTCTACAAAATATTCGAATGCCATGGCTACGGTGATCTCAAAAAAAGAAGGTTCTATTTCATCGATCAATGGTTGAATGCGTTTTGTGAAATCAACCACGAATTGTTCTTCACACATCTTTCCGTTTACTTTGATCCTTTCCCTGAAATCTTTTAAATGCGGTGAAGTATATAAGCCTGTTTTGTATCCGGCAGTTTGCAGAATGGCAGCGAGCATATGGCTGGTACTGCCTTTGCCGTTCGTGCCTGCAATATGAATGGTCTTGAATTTGTTTTGAGGATTGCCCAGGGCTTCACACAAAAGAACGGTATTGGTAATATCTTTTTTAATGGCCGCGGCGCCCACGCGACTGAACATCGGTAAAGTATGAAAGAGATAATCTATAGTCTCCTGATAATTCATTCAATAAAAATAGAACAGAAAACTTAGTTCGTTACTTTAAAATTAAATACGATAGTCCCTATTTGTTCGTCATCAGTTCCTGCATTTAATTTTAGTTGTTTCGCTTTTTTCAATGCGATATTTCTGATGGCAGTATTGGTAGTTGTAGTGCCGTTTAGATTTAAATTTTCATTGATCACATTTCCTGCCTTATCAACTGTTATATCAACAGCCACTTTTGCATTTTCATTGAATTCATCTTGAAAAGAAGGGAAATGAGAAAAACGTCTTCCATCCAATCCGCTTCTGATACTCACGCCGCTTTTACCCGTTCCGCCATTACCGGTATAACTATCGCTGTTGGGATTACCATTGGGTTTACCCTGATCTCCCTTGCCCCCTGCAATGCCCTGATCTTTCACACCGTTATAACTGTCTGCATTATTTCCGCCATTACCATTGGTTGTTCCTCCTTTATATAAAGCTTTGGGGACAACAGGTTTGGGAGCAGGGGCTGCAACCGTATTCTCCGAGTGTTTTTTTACTGCAGTTGTATTGGTTACGGGCTTGTTTTTTATTTCCGGCTTAACGATCTTAGTTGCATTATTGATCTCTTCATCACCATTTTCATCTGCTGTGATATTTTGTTTGGGTTGAACAGCAGCAGAACTGGGTGGTGGCGAAACATTTGTTTGGTCAGCATTGGAAGGGGTACCGGGTAATTGAGGCGCAATATCTCCCAACCCTGTTTCGCTGTTGCCGAGATTCACTTCAATACCTTCATCAACAATAGGTGGCGGGATCTGTGGCAATGTCCATTGCAGAAAGAAAAACAAGAAGAAGAGTGCAGCACATATCAATGCGGTATAAGCCGTAGCCTTTAAATTTTTTTCTCTTTCAAAATGGGTATGCATGTTTGCGTAACTGTTCATACAAACTTAACTAAACTGCGTTGGTAAATCTTTGATGTTGAAAATTAAGTAAAGAACGCAATTGCTATCCACCTATTGCGGTAAAGAAAGGTTAATTGTTTTATTACAGACTGTATAAATGGGGTAAACTGTTGTTATTTCTCTCTCTTTAGTTGTTAGGATATTGATGAATTTATTTATCAGGAAGCGGTAATCCATGTATTTTCAAAAACGATAGTTTATCCCAGTAACCTCTCTGGAATATTATTTTGCCCTCGGTGATATGGAAGAAACCACAGCCTCTTAATCCCAAGGGGTCTTTCCATTCCAGGATGGCCCAATCGCCATCCTCAAATATATTTTCAACAATACAAACCATTTCTGCTTTTGCAAAATCATCCACAAACATTTGCCTGATGGCTGCTTTCCCAACAACAGGCTTATTGGCCACCTGGTGATTGATGGCATCTTCGTGATAAAATTCAGCCAGGGCTTCCAACTCTTTATTGTTGAAAGCTTCCACCCATTTTACAACTAGTTCTTTAGCTGTCATAGGAGACCTATTTGGGATAAATGAAATTGGTGCTCAGTTCTTTTGTTTTGATGGGCCTCACTTCGATCGTTGCAGTAGATCCGTATTCGAATTCGGGATTTTGTTTGGCTATTGCAATGGCTTCATTCAGATCGTTCGCATGAATATTATAATAGCCCACGATCACTTCATTGCTTTTTTCATCATAGTCTGATTGGGCCCAATCGCCATTCTTTCGGGAAATTATTTTCCCTTCCCGCAACAGTGGTTGGGCAGCTATGAGTTTTTCTTCTGCTTTTAACCTGTTGATATAGACCTCACATTTTTTCAGAAAGTCCGATTGATCCTCAGCATTCAGCTTCGCAAAATTGTCTTTCTGATTGCGGATGATGAATTTGAATTCTTTCATACATATACTTTTTAGGTTTTGACTCCCGACTCCTGACTCTCGACTCCTCACTCCCGACTCTCAACTAACCCCTTCCTTTAAAATCATTCATGCTTTTATAAACACCCATCCATTTACCAACGATCAGATCAAACCAACGCGTTGGCAAAATGCCTTTTATAAAAGGCAGCGTGTATACGATACCGGGCATTCGCACAAACAATGTGTTTTTTTCAATGCCTCTTATTATTTTTTCAGCAGCAATATTCGGATCAACAATAGGAATCACAGTACTGCTGACACCGTCAAACATGCCGGTATTGATATAGTAGGGAGTAACGGTGGTGACCTTTACATTTGTGTTCGCATTTTCCATTTCTAATCTCAGAGAATCACTCCAGCCGATCACGGCCCATTTACTCGCCACATATACACTCATCTTAGGGTTACTCACCAGGCCGGCTGCTGATGCAATGTTCACGATATGCCCGCTTTTGGATGCGATCATATCGGGTAAAAATTCTTTGGTGATATGCATCAATGCAGCGCTGTTGATGATCATTGTTCTGTCGATATCAGTATGGGAATGTTCGTTGAATGATTTGCCAACTACAATGCCTGCATTATTAATTAAAATATCAATGATGCCAACCTCTTTCTTTACCTGTGCAGCAGTAGCGATCACCGATTCGGTGTCCATTACATTCACTACATAAGGCAGCACATTAAAACCTTGCTGAGTAAATTCATCAACGGTGGTTTGTAATAGGGGTTCATTCACATCCCAGATCACTAAAGTATGCAAGCCCTTTTGAAGTAATAGTTTTCCCATTAATTTACCAATGCCTGATGCAGCACCTGTGATCAATGCTTTTTTATTTTTTATTTCACTCATAGTAAAAGTTTAATAACCCCATTTTTTCATTACTACCATATCTTCCTTAGCGCAATCAATAGGAGCTTTACCCTGATAAGATTCCTGTTCAATAATAAAATCTGTTGTGCCCCATTTGCGGCCGAGATCAATGATTTCTTTTACTGGAATAATACCTGTACCGAGAATGGTGGAAATAAATTCTTCCTGCTTGGGATCGCCTGATCTTATTTCATCTTTTACATGCATAGATGCAAATCGACGGGGATATTTTTGCATGATGTCCAATGCTTTTGCGCCACCGTTGATCATGTTGCCGATGTCTAATTGCTGTATCACTAATGCAGGATCGGTTTCGGTAAGAATGATATCAAACAATGTTTTGCCATTCAGGCTTTCCATAAATTCGAAATGATGATTGTGATAGCCGAATTTCATTCCTGATTTTTGACATAGCTCACCGCTTTTATTGAACATTTCCAATAATATTTTCAGTTCATCATAATTTTTTCTGCTGTTTTCTTCCATCGAAGGACTGATCACAAAATGTTGTCCGCATACAGCTGCATCTTCCACCGTATACTTCCATTCATTTGTAAAATCTTTAGTTGCATTATTCCAATGCGTAAAAAGCATTCTGGTGTGACCGCTTGGCATTTTCAATCCAAGTCCATCCAATATTTTTCTGAATTCAGTTGCAGACCACCCATAAAATTTCCTGTCAACATAATTTGCATGCTCCACATATTGGTATCCCATTTTAGACAATTGCTCTAAAGTCTTGTAGGGATTGAGTTTCATGTCGTCCCGAACAGAATATAATTGAATGCCTGTTAATTCGCCCTTTCTTGTTTCAGCAAATAACGGATGTTTCAATAATGCAGATGCTGCGATGGTAAGCGCAGTGTTTTTTAGAAAAGATCTTCTGGATGATTTCATAAGGCAATTGTTAAGGCTTCAATAGGGATAGTTAAGGTAAGAAGTTTTTCTTTAGCCACGAATGCAGGAATTTTCTACATTAATAATTTCTGCATTCTTGGCAATAAAATCTATTTATGCCTTTGTTGTTTTTTTTCACCAACAAACAGACTGAACAATTTCATAAATAGATTATATTCTCGTTTAGCATATCCAGTTGGTGAAAACACCAAATGGGGTGAAAGAAAATTCGTGCATTCGTGGCGTAAAACTATTTCTTTAAAAACACATCATAAGCAAAGCGCAACAGTGTGCCGATGATCACGAACAGGAAGAAGGTACGGATGAACTGATTGCCTTTATTGATGGCCAGCTTCGCGCCAATGATCCCGCCCATGGCATTACTGATGGCCATGGGAATGGCAATGCCCCAAATGATGGATCCCTTCATCATGAATAAAATAATAGAACCTGTATTGGTGGCAAGGTTTACCATTTTTGCATTGGCTGATGCATGCAGAAAATCAAATCCCAGTAAAGTGATGAAGGCAAGTATTAAAAAACTGCCAGCACCCGGTCCGATGAAACCATCATAAAAACCAAGCACAGCACTGATGGCAGCTGCGTAAAGGAATTGTCTTTTGGAAGAGTGATCTTTTACTATATGCAATCCAAAATTCTTTTTCGTATAAGTATATACCGCAACGCAACTGAGCACGATCAGTAAAATGGGTTTCATAAAATCGTTATGGACCATCGTTAATAATTGTGATCCAGCAAATGCTGCACAGAATGCGATCATCATCATCATCGCTAACAGTTTCCAGTTCATCTTTACTTTCCTGATATAATAAAACACAGCCGAGCTTGTTCCGCTGAAGGAGGGGATCTTTAAGGATCCGATCACCGATGCAACGGGATAGGATGGAAGTAGGATCAAAGCGATGGGTAATTGTATTAATCCGCCGCCACCCACCACTGCGTCTACAAAACCGGCAGTAAATGCAGCGAAACAAAGAATGATAAGGGTTGTGCTATCCACTGTTTAATGTTTAAGATTAGCAATGATCAATCCGAAAATAACGATCATGCCGCTGATGAGATGAACGGATGTAAAATGTTCCCCCAGTATCAATACGGCTTCTATTGTGCTGAACACGGGCATGAGGTTGCTGAATAAAGAAGTTCTCGCCGGGCCGATCCTTGCGATGGATGCATTCCAGCATAAAAAGCCGATCACTGAATTACCGATACCTAAATAGAGAATTGTAATGACCATGCCATTGGTCCAATGCAATGGTTCTGTATAATGTGTTTCGATCAAATAGAATGGGAATAAGCAGATGGTGCCTGCTATAAATATGGTGACTAAAAAGCTCATGGGCGAAATGCTTGCGGGTCTCTTCTTGACAAGTATACTATAAATAGAAAAGACAAATGCACTCGCCAAGATCCAGAGATCGCCTTTGCCGAAATGTAATTGCATCAGCTTTTCCCAACTCCCTTTTGAGAGCAGCACCAAAATACCTGCTAAACAAAGAACCATTCCAATCATTCGAAATGCATGAATCTTTTCTCGCAGGAAGATGCGTGAAAAGATGCTTATAAAAAGGGGAGAGGCGGTAGTGGCAATCAGGACCAGATTGATGGCTTCTGTAAAATGCCCTGCCACATAAATGAAAGTATTGAATAGGGTAACGCCGGTGATTGCGGTAAAAAACAAATAGCTTTTATGATCTAAGAGAATATTTTTTTCAGCAATGAATTTTTTCCATCCTATAAGTACAATAAAGAAGGAAGCCGTGGCCCAGCGAAAGAATGCAATGCTGACAGGAGGGATCTGTTGCGCAATGCCTCTGGCCACCACATAATTACCCGACCAAATGATGATGGTGATCATGGCAAAAACAAAACCAATAAAGAGATTCTTGTTCGGGGATGAATTCATTTCAGTATAAGCGATCAGTGTGCAAAATCAACTTCAAAATTTCCTTTAATGCGTTCCATCGGCGGATTGAAATAACCAAAATGCAGTTTCGGGAATTCTTCATGGATCAGATCCTGCAATTGTTTCACGCCCATCATTTCTCCTGTTTCGGTTACACCTATTTGTCCGAGATACCAATCGGGATCTATATTGAAATTACGCCACTGGATCATGCTCAGGTCTGTATCGATGATCAATTTTCTAAGGGCTTCATATTCTTCCACACTATCCGTCATTCCGGGAAATACAAAATAATTGATGCTGGTCCAGCCCCCAAAACCACGAACTACTTTCAGGCTTTCAATGATGTCTTCGAACTGATAATTATTGGGGCGATAGTATGGGGTATAGATTTCTTTTCTGGCAGAATTGGTGCTTACACGCATGCTGTCCAGTCCGGCTTCGCATAAAGCTTTTACAGCCTTGGGCATAGACCCGTTCGTATTGATATTGATACTGCCCTTGCTGGTATGTTTACGTATTTCAATGATGGCTTCCCGAATGGTTTCCCACATCAATAAGGGTTCACCTTCGCAACCCTGTCCGAAGCTGATGATGGGATAGGGCGCATTCATTAAATGCGGAACGGTGAATTCTACGATCTCTTCAGCAGTCGGTTTGAAGGTTAATCTGTCCTGTGTAGAAACGATGGTTTCTTCTTCCGGCTGAAAGCTGATGCAACCAATGCAATTGGCATTACAGGCAGGGCTGGAAGGCACGGGGCATTCCCATCTTCCCAATGCAAAATTCCTTGCTGCGGGACAATGATAGGTATTGCAGCAATTCTCCATTAAATGCTTGACCAAACGATTATGCGGGTAAGTCTCTATTAAATGCTCAGAACCGTTTTTTATTTTACTGTCATCATAGCCTGCACATTCCTGACGGATATCCTGTTCAATTCTTACTGCCGGAACATAGAATTTCTTATTCAACCAGGCTGCGGCAGTATAACAGAAGAGAGGAAGTGTGGGTGCATCGGGCATGGTCTCATAAGCCGCAATATATAAACCCGTATGAGCAGGCGGAATAAAAGCGGCTACTGCCCAGCCTTTATCGCATAAACGCATTTCTCCGGTTTCCACATCGATACCAATGGCTTTTCGTCCTGGTAATTCGTAAAGGTTACCGCCATCCGGTAATTCGATCCATTCTTCATTGGGTATGGGGAAAGCATCCCATCCGGCACGTCCTGTTGCATAGAGGCTCAGGTCTTCAAAAATATTTCCTTTACCGTCTGAAAATAATAGATAGGGAGATTCTGTCAGGGTCATAATTGCTGGTTGTTCGATCACAGATGAAAGATAGGAAACCGTGATCGGCTATCCGTCATCAGACTGCGTTTTTTAATTGATGTTTGCAAAAGTCGTTAAAATCCTGTTCATCGGCTTCACTTATATCGGCATCAATTTCTTTTTGTATGAGTTTATTGTTTTTAAGGTCGATGGTTAGAATAGCTTCTTTCAACACCACATTGGCTACTTCGTTCCACGAGTATTTCCTCTTGGGTACAGTATTGAATACGATCTCTTCTACATCGAATGCCACTTCAGGTGTAACTTTCAATGGCTTTTCTAACAGGCTGGCAATCAGGTAACTAATACTCATGTAAAACCACTGTTGTTTATTCAGGTACCAGCCGCATGCTGCAATGAATAAGGCAAAACGATACAGGGTATCATAGCCGTTCCTCTTTCTGATAAAGCAGTAGATCAGCCAGTAGACGATGATGGCTGCTGCCAGAAAATAAAGGCTGGCGAGGCTTACAATATCTGACAGAAGGCTATCACTTAGATTCTTTGTGCCCTCATAAATAAAAGCTGCGGCAGCCATCAACAGCATCAGTTGACTGATCAGGTCGATCAGTTTATGACCTGCCGATGCTTTGGTTACAATTACGTAGTCGTAAGTCTTCTGGATACTCATTGTGCTTCAAATCTAATACCCCAATTCCGTAATTGTTTATTATTTGAGAAATATCATGAAACAATGTTTAAACACTGCCAACAATCATGTCAGGCTATTAGCTATAAGAATTACTTTTGCAACCTAAAGAACCTAAGAATGAAGAAGACCCATATTATAGCATTGGTGCTGATAGCCGCAGCAATCACGATCTTGATCAGTTATACCGGCAATCTCACCACTTATGAAACCATTGCATCGGCCCAGCAAAAGCCGGGAAAATTCGTGAACCTGATCGCTAAAATCGATAAGAGTCAGCCTTTGGAATATGATGCCATCAAAAACCCCAATTACCTTTCTTTTACAGCGATAGATACTCTGGGAAATACGGTAAAAGTGGTCTATCATAATACAAAGCCTACCGATATGGAAAAAAGCGACAGGATCGTATTGAAAGGAAGAATCAGCGGAGACCATTTTGAATGCAAGGATATTTTATTGAAATGCCCTTCAAAATATAAAGACGATACGAAGGCAGTCACCAAAAATGTAGAAGCAGGCAGCTAATTAAAACAACCTCAGGACCCATAAAATTTTACAATGCAGTATATCGGCGAACATTTATTGCCCGGACAGCTCGGCCACTTTTTCACCATCCTATCTCTGGTAACATCATTGGTTGCGACCCTTGCTTATTTTAAAGCCAACCTGATTACAGACAGCACAGAGAAACAAAGCTGGATAAGATTTGCAAGAACTGCTTTTTTGATAGAGACCATTTCCGTGATCTCTATTTTTATTATCATTTATTTTTTAGTGGCCAACCACTATCACGAATATTTCTTTGCCTGGAATCACAGTTCACTTTCCCTGCAACCCAAGTATTTACTGGCTTGTATCTGGGAGGATCAGTCAGGTAGTTTCTTATTATGGAATATCTGGCATTGTGTATTGGGATGGATCTTGATCTGGAGGTCCAAGGATTGGGAAGCACCGGTAATGACCGCAGTAAATTTTGCGCAGTTCTGTATCGCTACCATGTTGATCGGTATTTATTTCTTTGCTACCAAACTGGGAAACAATCCTTTTATTTTATGGCGTAACAATATGCCTGAACTTCCATTGTTCAGCGATCCAAACTATTTACAATTACCAAGAGTACATGAAGGAAATGATCTGAACACCCTATTACAGAATTACTGGATGGTGATACATCCACCTGTTTTGTTTTTAGGATTTGCATCCACCATCATTCCTTTTGCTTATGCTTATGCAGGATTGGTGAATAAGCGGCATGACTGGGTGAAAGTGGTATTGCCATGGGCATCATTCTCTGCAGCAGTGCTGGGTGCCGGCATCATGATGGGTGCAGCATGGGCTTATGAAAGTTTATCATTCGGTGGTTACTGGGCATGGGACCCTGTAGAGAATGCATCACTAGTTCCTTGGATCACTTTGGTGGCCGGATTGCATTGTAACCTGATCTATAAAAAAACAGGTTATTCATTACGCAGTACTTATCTTTTTTACATCATCTCATTTATACTGGTTTTGTATTCAACATTCCTGACAAGAAGCGGGATTTTAGGAGATACTTCTGTACACGCATTTGTAGGATCGGACATGACCTTTCAATTGATTTTATTTGTGTTGGTTTTCTTTATACCGATCATGGTCTTGTTTTTCATGCGATACAAATCCATTCCGGCCATTCATAAAGAAGAAAGTACTTATAGCCGAGAGTTCTGGATGTTCATTGGTTCGCTGGTATTGTTCTTAGCATCACTCATCATCACCGCAAAAACATCAGTACCTGTTTATAATAAAATAACGGGAGCCAATATTGCACCTTCTGAAGATCCTGAATTTGCATACAATCAGATCCAGATTTTCGTTGCTATCATACTCGGATTATTAACAGCCACTGTACAATATTTCAAATACAAAGAAACATCTAACAGTTATTTCGGAAAGAAGATCTGGCTGCCTACTTTGATCGCGTTAGTGATCAGTATCGCCATCAGTGTATTCGGTAATATAGATTTTACAAAGAAGGGGGTTGGGTTTTTAGGTGCTATTCATGTTGCCATATTTGCTGCCGTATATGCAGTGGTGGCCAATGCAGCTTATATTTTTATTGTACTGAAAGGAAAGATTAAAATAGCCGGAGCATCTGTTGCACATATCGGCTTTGGATTGGTGTTGCTGGGTATATTGATCTCATCTTCTAAGAAAGATGTGCTGAGCAAGAATACAACAGGTATCGCTGTATTTAAAAAGGACAAGAATGAAGATCCTGCCGAAAATATAACCCTGTTCAAAGGCTTGCCTACCGATATGGGTCGATATATGGTGACTTATGTAGGAGATACATTTAATGTACAGGAACGCAAAAGATTCTTTCAGATCGATTTTAAATCGAAAGACGGTAAAACCCAGTTTCAATTATATCCCGATCTGATCAAAGGCAATAAAGGAATGGAAGGATATTCCGCCAATCCTTCTTCACAACATTATTGGTACAAAGATATTTTTGTGTACATCTCTGCTTATCAGGAAAACACAAAAGCGGATACGAGTACTTATCGCAGCAAGGAATTAAGAGTAGGAGATACTATATTCTACAGCAACGGATTGATGATCCTGAATAAGGTTTCCAGGAATCCTGAGGAACAAAAAGCAAGATATGCAGCAGATGAATTGTCTGTGTTCCTTGACTTTACTGTGATTGCAAAAGATGGCAGAAGATATGCTGCATCACCGGGTATTGCCATTAAGGGTCAGACCTTACGTGAGTTGCCTGATACAGTGAAGTCGCAAAGTATTGCTTTGCGCTTCAATAAAATAACAGATCAGAATACGGGTAAGTTTGAGATCGGTATCAGGGAAAGTAACGCCATCACGGATCTGATCACATTAAAAGTGTATGAGTTCCCGATGATCAATGTTTTATGGATCGGCATATTTGTGATGACTATTGGATTTGGTATGGCGATCTATCAACGTTTAAAACCCAATGGCTTAAAAGCTGTGTAAGGTTACTTTTTTGATTGGGCAGCATTAATATGGGATAGGATGTCTATTTTTAGATTCAATGAAATTGTATAATAAACATATCATCTGTTTTCTTCTCTTCACTGCAGCAGTTTGTTTCGGCACGAATGCTGTTGCACAGGAGCATGGGATCTATGATACTGTTAAAGTGTATGCTTATATCACAGCACAGGGTGATACTATCCCGATGAGTTATCTGCCATTGGTAGAAGTAAGAGGAAAGCTAAATGCACAATGGGCAAAGCATTGGGCAGAATGGACCCGTCTTCGCAATGCTGTATATGTTACCTATCCTTATGCCAGGACCGCTTCTAAGATCATGAATGAGATCAATGCAAAACTGGTGGGTGTAACAGATAAGAAGCAACGAAAAGCGATCATCCATTCACGTGAAAAAGAATTAAGAAAAGAGTTTACAGATAAACTCACCAATCTTTCCATCTATCAGGGAAAAGTATTGATGAAACTCATCTACCGCGAAACCAATAACAGTTGCTACGAGATCATAGGAGAGTATAAAGGTTATTTTACCGCAGCCATGTATCAAACCGTTGCGTTCTTCTTCGGAACCAGTTTAAAACAGAATTATGACGGTAACGGAAGCGACAGGGATATTGAACTGATCGTTCGTGATGTTGAAAAAATGTATGGTGTGAGAGGCTAAACAATATGCTGCAATAGCTGAATGAATTGCTGTCGCATGATCATCTTTGCACCCAGGCTTTCCAGATGTTCAGTATGGATCTGACAATCGATCAATAACACCCCTTCGGCTCGCAATAATTCCACATATTTAATAAAGGCAAATTTGCTGGCATTACTTTCCCGGCTAAACATGCTTTCTCCAAAAAAGACCTTACCTAATCGGATACCGTAGAGTCCACCCACTAGTTTTCCGTCCTTCCAAGCTTCCGCACTATGCGCAAAACCCATTTCATGTAAAGCTGTATAGGCTGTTTCCACATTTTCATTGATCCAGGTACCATCCTGACCCTCGCGTTTGGTCTCTTTGCAGTTGTGGATCACTTCGCCGAATGCAGTATTGATGCGAAATTCAAAAGCATTTTTCTTGATCAGTGCTTTCATGCTTTTACTCACTTTCAGTTCGTCGGGAATTAAAACGAATCGCGGATTCGGGCACCACCATAGTGGAATATCGCCATCATACCAGGGAAAGATCCCCTGTCTGTAAGCCAATAATAATCTTTCGGGACTCAGATCACCCCCCATTGCCAATAAGCCATCCGGTAAGGCTTCTTCCACCGGCGGGAACCAGATCGATTCGTCTAAAGCATATAAGGGCATGCAACAAATTTAAGATTTGAAATGGAAATGAGCTTTTGAAATAGAGTAGGGTGACAGGATCAGTGGCCAACGGCCAGTTCTTCGATGGTGGCGCCGATGCCCCTGTCGGTAATGGCATCGCACATGGGTTTTAAGGTATCGTAGTCGCCCAGTTTAACAGCATATTTCCCCTTGGTATGGATCAGCATCGCGCATTGTTCGGCCTGTTCTTCACTATGGCCGCAGATCTCAATGAGTGTTTCGATCACCCATTCGAAAGTGTTCACTTCGTCATTCCACACAATAAGGCTGAAGGGGTGGATATTCTCCACCAGTATTTCCACTTCCTTTTCTTCCTGTGGCTTGTTTTCAGAATTGGTGAACCATTTTGCCATGGATACAAAAATAGAATAGTTCTATTTAACCGCAAACAGGGAAAGGATGATTGTTTGCATATCGGTATTGCTAAATTCTTGCTGACTGCAAAAGCCGGTTTGCATGACTAAACGTTTATATAGTAGCATGATCTAGCCAGCTTCGGGTCATCCTAAACTGTTGCCTTAGCCCTGTATATTCCTCGGATAAACTAGCATTAACCCAGATAATAACCAGATATAAGTCTCCTCTATTAATAGTGGCTTATAAGTAGCTTATATGAGGCTTATATGTGGCTTATATGAGGGTTATATCCGGATATGGGTAGGTGTCTTATACTGAAAAAACTTTACACAGGGGAAGGATAATACTGATATTGCTTTACAGTGTATCACAATAGTAGCGATTTAGCTTTACAGTAATTTTTATTTTTCCATTGTTTTAATAAAGGTTTG
>Ga0316218_1000062_pt1 | contig 155581 bp, 128 predicted proteins | sample TBH18003metaG_FD_203634 | JGI IMG/M metagenome (GOLD analysis project Ga0316218, IMG submission 203634) | Freshwater microbial communities from Trout Bog Lake, Wisconsin, USA - TBH18003 | ecosystem: Environmental > Aquatic > Freshwater > Lake > Hypolimnion/Profundal zone | place: USA... | reverse complement strand
TTGGTCAAACTCTGTTTATTTAAAAAGACTTGAATATACAATAGACCAATTGGAGGACAATAATTGGACTGTAGAATATAAATAAAGAAAGTACTTCAGTCAAAAATGTTTACATCTTCATTATAAGTTGGGCTAAATTACAATCTCATAAAACGACCCATTGTTTGAGAATTAGCCTTCATTCTTAGGTAAATCCCCTTGATTCTCAAAAAGAAGCATTAAAAGTTATATAAGCCGAACTATTAATGAATATTTGAAAAAAGTAGAAGTATCGTTAATGCTATGAAAAGACTATTCATTAAGATCCTAATAAAGAAAGGATTAAATAATGAGGTTAGAAAACTGAGTTTTGATGATATGAAGACTGATATTATATACCCAACCAGAGAAACCACTATAATTACAAAGACAAACTCAGCCTTACTCAAAACTATTCCATTACTACTGAAAATCTTTGTGCTTGGAAAAGGAATAAGACTATTATAAATGAATGATAATACCATTATCGGCAATAAAGAAATGATAATAAAAAGTATGTTTGATTTTTTGAGCATATACGTTTGTAGATTTTCTGGTCTTATAGGTTTGTCAAGATATTTTTCATAGATGTAATATAAGAGTAAATTCAAACTTACCAAATGGGGATTTTTCCCATAAAACGACTTATTTCTTGAAAAATTTCTGCCGCTCCTATAGAATAGTAATCACCATAAAAATAAATTATAAAATACTGAAGCCCTGCAATTACGGACTTTATTTATGATAAAAGTCATGCATCAAAAATGAACGTTCATTCATTATTAATATAATTTTGCCCAATGAATAAAAAGGAACTCATCCTAAAAACAACATTAAAGTTGGTAAATCAGTATGGGTTTTATCATCTAAATATGAAACAACTTGCAGCAGCTGCTGGTATTTCTGCAGGGACCACTTATTTGTATTTTGACAGTAAAGAGAAATTAATAAATGAACTGTATAAAAAAAAATTCCTCGAGTTCAACACTAATGTTTTGAAGGGATATGAAAAAGGAAGGTCATTTAAGTCCAACTATTTCGACATGATGAATAATGCTGTTGATTATTATATTGAAAACCCCGAATGCTTCAGTTTTATAGAACAATACACGTATTCCCCATTTATCTTCAAAGAAACGCAAGAAGAAAACATGGCTATCCTAGAACCGCTTCAAAAAATAATCAAAGAAGCTAAAAAAGAAAAGAAAGTGAAAAACCTACCGGAAACATTATTAATTGCATTATCCTATGGACCGATTGTTAGTATGATGAAATTGTTTATTGCCGGCAAAACAGACCTGAAAAAGAAGGCAACTAAAGAACAATTATTGGAAGCTTGCTGGCAGGCGGTTTCCATCTAAATAAAATCAAAAAATATGACGTTTGAAAAAAAAACAATTCCCCTTTTGATAATAACCTTACTGTTAATCGGGCAACAATCAAATGCGCAACAATTATCTGCTGACGGAAAATTAAGTTTTGATCAAGCTACTGATATTGCACTTCGCAACAGTCACAATATAAAGCAGGTCGATTTTCTGAAAAAAGAAAATCAGGAAGAAACAAAAGCTGCAAAAGCTTTGCGATTGCCAAATGTTGGAATAAGCGCTGGATATTTTTTAATGTCGGATGATATTCATCTTGATCTTACTCCTGTAAGAGACGCGATCACTCCTTTATACAGTACATTAAGCAACTATGGAAGTTTTTCAGGAGTTGGGAGTCTTTCTGATGCAGCTTCAACACAAGTGGTTCGGGGACAATTAAAGCAAGGTTTGCAACAGGTTCAAGCTGCTGAATGGGATCAAACCATTCAGAAAAAAGCTTTTGGAACGATTGCAGCAACTGCAATGTTGCCGATCTATACGGGAGGAAAAATAAATGCAGCTAACAAAGCTGCAGGTATAAAAGAAAAAGAAGCAGATGAATTAATACAGCAAAAACGTGGTGAACTACTGAGTGAGTTGGCTGAAAGATATTTTGGACTTTGTCTGGCACAACAGGCTGTTAAAGTGCGGCAAGATGTTTTAAACGGAATGCAAAATCATTTGAACGATGCAATTAAAGTGGAGAAGCAAGGATTAATTGCTCACGCCGATGTGTTAAATGCACAGGTTTACCATGCCCAGGCAGAAAGAGAATTAAATAAAGCAAAACATACAGCGTTCATCATTAATCAGGCACTTGTTAATACACTCGCAATAAGTGAGAATGCGAATATCATTCCTGCCAACGAATTATTTTATCTCGATTCGATAGAACCTGTTAATTATTTTAAATCAAATGCTTTAAAAAATAATCCATTGTTGCAACAGGTGCAGACTAAAAAGGAATTGTCTATCGAAGGATATAATGCAGAAAGATCGAATCGTTTGCCTACCGTTGCTTTACAGGGGACTTATAATCTTGCCAACATAGACCTTTCTCCATATTTGCCAACATGGATGGTTGGTGTTGGTGCTAAATGGACCTTGTTTGACGGAGCAACTCGGGATAAAAAAATAAAAGCGGCATCTTATAAAACCGATCAGGTAAAAGAAGTCGAACAAAAAGCCCAATCAGATATCGCAACGATGATTGATAAATTATATAATGAACTTGAAATGTATCGCGAACAATTAGCAGAATTAACCACCGCTAAAAAGTATGCTGAAGAATATTTACGGGTTCGTGAAAAAGCATTTCATGAAGAAATGACAAACGCAACTGATGTTGTTGATGCGAGATTGGCGTTATCAAAAGTGAGAATAGAAAGACTCGAAGCGATGTATGGTTTTGATAAAACACTGTCACAAATACTACAATATGCAGGGATCCCAGAACAATTTTCTTCTTATCAAAATAAACCTGCAGTCATCACCGAATCGTATCAATCAAAAAATTAATTGTTTACCGCTAATTGTTTTATCATGAATAAAAAAGGAATTGTATTTGCCGCAATAGGAATAATAGCTTTTGTTGTATTCATCGGCTATTCCATTATAATTATTTCAAAACCAAAAGTATTAGAAGTGCAAGGCGAAGTAGATGCTACTCAAATAAAAGTGGCATCGAAATTAGTTGGGCGCATTGATCTCCTGCCTATTCATAAAGGCGATTCAGTAAAAAAAGGACAATTACTGTTTACTTTCGGCAGTCCGGAAATTGATGCAAAATTAGCACAGGCAGATGCTGCACTAAAAGGCGCAGAAGCACAAAGTGATAAAGCGAAAGCGGGAGCACAGATTGAAGACATTCAGGCAGCATATAACAATTATAAAAAAGCACAGGCGGGAACAGAACTTGCCAAGAAAACATTTGACCGAATCAATAATTTATATAAAGACGGTGTTGCACCCGGACAAAAAAAGGATGAAGCAGAAACACAATATAAAGCTGCAAAAGAAACAGAAAATGCCGCTGAGGCCCTTTGGACAAAGGCTAAAAAAGGGAGTCGGATAGAAGATAAAGATGCAGCGAATGCAATGGTGTTGAGAGCTGTAGGCGCGATTGAAGAAGTAAAATCATACAGAAAAGAAACTGCCATTTATGCACCCGTTGACGGAGAGATTTCAAACATCATTGCAGAGTCAGGTGAATTGGTTTCTGCAGGTTATCCTGTTGTTACGATCGTTAATTTAAAAGATATTTGGATAACGTTTAATTTAAGAGAAGACCTGTTGGCTGATATTAAAATGGGAACGGTGTTCCCAGCAAAATTTCCTGCATTGGGAAATAAAGTGATCAAATTGAAAGTAAGTTATATCCATAGTTTAGGAGATTTCGCAACATGGAATGCAACAAAAACATCGGGCGATTTTGATATGAAAACTTTTGAAGTGCACGCAGTTCCTGTAGAGGAAGTGGTTGGCTTTCGACCTGGTATGAGTGCCATTGTAAACTGGGCAGATGTAAGGGTTTCAAAAAAATAAATCATGCCAAGTAAACATCATTTTATACAGGTATTTGAAAGAGAGTTGAAAAAAATTACGGGTGAAGGAGCTTCTTTATTTGTAGTCTTTATCGGTCCTTTATTTTCTTTTTTTTTAATCACTTCCATTTTTTATTCGAGCGTTCCCCGAAAGCTGCCTGTTGCTGTTGTTGATCTGGATCATACTTCTATTTCAAGAAAAGCGGCTGAGTTTACAGATGCTACGCCCATTGCATCTATCAGCAGAAACTTTACCAATTTATTGGAAGCACAGAATGCAATGAATGAAGGAAAGGTTGATGCTATTTTAGTTATTCCCGAGGGAACAGAAAGAAATATCTTACAAGGAAGTCATTCCAACGTTGAATTGTATTTGAATAATGCGAATGTTATTAAAGGAAGTTTATTGAACAGCGGCATTCAGAAAGCAATAAAAACATTATCTGCCGGAATTAAACTGCAAACACATTTGCGCAACGGTGAAACAGAAAAACAGGCAATGATGCAGATCATTCCGATCGCAATTCATTCAGAAATATTATTTAATCCGTTTAATAGTTACGCTTATTTCATCACATTAATTCTTCTTCCTGTGATGCTTACAGTCTTTACACTATTCGGAACATTATATGCCATCGGCTCCGAACTGCAATATGCTACTGCTGATAAATGGCTTGAGGAAGCGAACAACAGCATCATCATTGCATTGGTTGGAAAACTATTGCCATATACTTTATTTTTTTGTGTGATTGCAATGTGCATGAATATTGATTTCTTCGTAATTCTCGGGTTGCCTTTGAGGGGAAGTTTAACAACAATATTATTGTCGGAGTTTTTGTTGATCTTGAGTTATCAGTCAATTGCAATTGTATTGATTACACTTACAAAAAACATGCGATTGGCTATTTCTTTGGCAAGTGTATTTACAATGCTGGCAATCACTTATGCCGGATTCACTTTTCCAACTTTCGGTATGCCGGGATTGGCACAAGTATTAAACAAAATATTTCCGATTAGTTATTGGACAATCATTTTTACCGGACAATCATTAAGAGCGGAAGATATTTCAAACAGTTATTCGCAAATGTTGTACATGGCGGGGTTTATTGTATTAGGATGCTGTTTTATTCCGCGACTGAAATATATTTTATCAAATAAAAAGTACTGGTGGAAAATTTAAACGCATATTATGTTTAAATCATTGGTGAACGGATTATCGCAGATCGCAAAATATTTTATCGGTGAATTGAAAGAATCATTTCGCGATAATGGAGCTATTATTATGTTTATCCTTGGAATGATCGCTTACCCGATTGCTTATTCTATTGGATATTTGAAAGAAGTAGTGAGAGATATTCCTGTTGCAGTTGTCGATCTGGATCATTCATCACTCAGTCGTCAATTAAGCAGAATGGCTGATGCAACCGAACAGCTAACGGTTGTATATAAACCATCAAGTTTGAAAGATGCTGAAACATTATTTTATAAAGGGGATGTTGCGGGTGTTATTTTAATTCCATCGGATTTCGAAAAAAATATTTACAGCGGAAAACAAGCAGGAATAAGCGTTTACAACGATGCTGGACATTTTCTTTTATATAAACAGGTATTGGCCGGAAGTTTATATGCTTCACAAACAATGGGTGCGGGAATTGAAATAAAAAATTTATTACAGAAAGGCAAAACATTGAAACAGGCTAACGACGCAAGAGAACCTTTGAATGTAATTGTGTACAGTTTGTATAATCCAAGCGGCGGGTATGCATCATTTGTTGTTCCCGGAATTTTAATTATTGTTATTCAGCAAACATTATTGATCGGTATCGGTATTTTATGGGCCAAGCATGCCGAAAGAAAAAAATATCATTATTTAAAAAAAGCGATCGATCAAAGATGGGCAAGTTTTAAAATGTTGTTGGGACAATCAACGGCATATGTTTCTATTTATGTTGTTACTTCATTTCTTATTTTAGGATTGTTTTATAAGATCATTGATTTCCCAGACAAAAGCGGATTCTTACCTGTTTTCTTTTTACTGATACCCTATTTATTCAGCATTACTTTTTTAGGAATGGCACTGGGTGTAATGTTTCAAAAAAGAGTTCATGCCTTATTATTCATGGTATTTATTTCACCCTCTGTTTTTTTTATCAGCGGAGCGGCCTGGCCGGCACAGGCATTGCCCCCGTTTTTAAAAGCAATATCCTATATTTTCCCAAGCACTCCCATGATCGGCGCATTTACTCGTTTGCGGATCATGGGTTCGGGTTTGCGGCTCATCAGTTCAGAATATTGGATCATCATTACTCAAATGATCGTATTTTTTTTGATCGCATGGCTTGCTTACTTTATTAAATTAAATGATCTCAGAAAACAGGTTGCGGCAGGCAATTTTATTATCCAAGATTAACAATCAAGATAGGTAAGGCTTTTTTTGGATTTGACAAGTAAAGATTATTGCTCTGTTAGAAAACATAATCAATTATTTTCCAGTCTTCGCATATAACTCATTGAGCAAATAGTATTTTAGTATAGTTACGATACATGCGATTAAAAGGCGCGGGTATTTATGATGAGCTACCTGGCAATTTAGAAATTAAGGTGAATCAGTATCTTTTTTTTATTATTATCTAATTCAAGGGCTTAAATGATGAATATGTTCCGATTCCTAAGTCTCATAATACCACCGTTTGTTTGAGAATTAACACTCTTTCCTCTATAAAATCCGTAGAATACGAAAAAGCGGTACTTCCTGTCTTATAAACCGAAGCTTTGTTTGAGTTTCTTAATAAAGTTTGCGGTGATGAAACTGATATTTTAGATAAATTGTGTAAAGCTTCTTTTCCAGAAATATGAGTTATTTAGTGATACCTATTAAAACTGTTCATTTAAAATGAAAAAAAACATTTTTAGCGTAATTACTTTAACCTTGGTAATTTTTTGTTTGATACAAAAAGCGTCTTCACAATCATTAAGCCAGAAGTTGGAATCTTTTATTATTGAACAAATGAAAACCCGCAAAATACCGGGAATGCAAGTCGCAGTTGTGAAACATGGTAAAACAGTATTTTCTAAATCTTTTGGTATAGCAAACCTTGAAGATTCAGTTCGGGTAACAAATAAAACTCTATTTCCGGTTCATTCAATAACGAAAGCATTTGTTGGAGTAGCTGTAATGCAGTTAGTAGAAGCCGGTAAATTAAAATTAAATGACCCCATCTCTAGTTATTTCGATAAGCTTCCCGTCTCATGGCAAATAGTTACAGTGTATCAACTACTAACCCATATGTCAGGTTTGCCAGATATATGGGATAAGAATTCTATTTTGATTGACATAAATGAAGATAGTGCGTTGGCAAAAGTTTTCAGGTTGCCTGTAATTTTTAAGCCAGGTGAAAAATTTCAATATAACCAAATGAATTATGTTTTACTTGGAATGATCATAAACAAGCTTACCGGAATTTCGTTTACAGATTTTATTAAACAAAATCAATTTATTCCTTCTGATATGAGGCATAGTTGTTTTGGTGATAGTAAAGATATTGTTCCTAACCTTTCAGGCAGCTATCAATTTCGTCAGATTGTTCATGATTCAGTTATAATGAAAGATACTTTAAAATCATATATAAGAAATTGGCCGAAATATCTTTGGACAGCAGTAGGTATAAATACATCTGCGGAAGAATTGGCAAATTGGACAATACAACTGCAAGCAGGAAAACTAATTAAAAAGGCAAGTCTAGAAATGCTTTGGACACCCGGGTTACTTAATGACGGATCACACGAAGGTTTTGGGGAACTGCTTAATGGCTATGGTCTTGGTTGGCCCATTGCCCCACGATTAGACCACCCTGTTGCAGGCCCTACAGGGGGCGGCAGAGCTGCTTTTTTCATTTATCGAAAAGATGACCTCACTGTAATAGTATTAACAAACTTAATTTTTTCTTCACCTCAGACATATATTGATGATATTGCCGGATTCTATATTTCAATTAAAGACAAGTATAGGTGAGATAAATATTACAAAAATGTACGGCCTTAAAATATGAGTTTTGGGAGTAGGATCAAAAAAGTCTCATTAAACCACTGTTTTAATGGAGCTTCGAAAAAAGAATCAATGCTTAGTCTGTTTATCTCTTTGTAAGATTGTAATTTCAAACTTAGATTCATTTAACTGAAGTTTTTTTAAAATGAAACAAGTAATAGTCTCACTATTCATCGTACTGTTTTTCAGTAATTTAATTGCTCAGCCACTCACAGATACCTCTTCTTTGAAAAGTTTGGCGAAGAAACTAAATGAATACCTTGTCTCAAACACAGGTGATTCTAAATTTAATGGATCTGTACTTATTTCGCAAAAAGGGTCTATTATATTGCAAAAAAGTTATGGATTCCAAAATGCAGCTGCTCACCTGTTGAATGATTCGAATACCGTTTTTCAAATTGGTTCACTGACTAAACAATTTACGGCAACAGTTATTTTAAAATTACAGGAAGAGGGGATGCTTTCCGTACAAGATAAACTGAGTAAATATTTTCCTGATTATCGGTATGGTGACAGAATAACATTGGAAAATCTATTGGAACATACATCAGGAATTTATAATTATATCAATGATATTGAAGCGGGAGACTCTGCAGTAGTTTGTAATCCTGTAGACAAAAAACTAATACTGGATGCTTTTTATGGTAAACCTCTAGATTTTAAGCCCGGTAAAAAATTCAGTTACGATAATACCGATTATTTCTTATTGGGTATGGTAATTGAAAAAATCACAGGCAAGTCTTATGAACAAGTTGTAAGAGAAAGAATATTTGACCCTTTGAAAATGACCGCTTCGGGATTTAATTTCAGGAATATTAAGGATTACAGGAAAGCTATTGGGTATCAAAAAATTCATGGGGATACAGTGATCATGGCCCAACGTTGGGACTCTACGGTTACTTATGCTGCCGGTGGAATTTATAGCACAGTAGGGGATCTATATAAATGGGCAAATTCGATCAAGAGTCAGCAACTGTTATCAGAAAGTTCTCTAACACAAATGTTTACAGCACATTTAGGTAATTACGGGTATGGTTTCTGGATCAATCACTACTTTGGAAAGAAATGCTATATGCATACGGGGGGATTGCCGGGCTTCAACTCCTGTTTCATGTATTATCCGGATGAGGATGTCAATATAATCATACTTCAAAATTCAGGGACAGGCAAGAGTGTTGATTTCGCAAACATGATCATTACGTCTACAGCGCTTTCGGCTATTGTATTTAATAAGCCATATAAAAACAATAAAGAAGCAATTGAAATAGCTTTACCCGATACGGTTTTACGGCAATATGTAGGAACCTATACACTCGATAAAGCGCATGTAACTATTGTGACTTTGGAAAATGGGCTATTACAGATTGTAACACCATCTGGAGCCGTTCCTGAAAAATCTAAATTGTATGCAGAAAGTGAAAGCCTGTTTTTTCTGAAGGGAATGAATATGAAAGTAGAATTTGTAAAAGACAAAAACGGATTGGTTTCCCAATTGGTCTATCATGTGAATGGTTTTGATGAAATAAATAAAAAAACAAAGTGAAAGAAGTATACACAATCCAACATAAACACTTAATAAAAATATGCCGCTAAACAAGGTTTAACATTTTAATACCTGTATTTTATGCTCCCATAAAACGACCGATTGTTTGCGGCTTACACATTTTAATCAACAAATTTTCTTGATTGGGCTTTTAATAGAATTTGCTGATTTATGCAACTCGCTTATACACTTTTATCAGTGTTCAACAAAAAATGTAATTTAGGCTTTATATGAATTACGGAATAATTACTTATGGCTCAAGAGGCGATGTACAGCCTTATGCTTCATTAGCATTAGGATTAATGGAACGCGGACATCAAGTTTATTTAGCAGCTCCTGAAAACTTTAAAGATTTTGTTGAAGGTTTTGGCATTAATTTTTATCCACTTCATGGCAATGTAGAAGAGTTATTATATTCAGCTGAAGGTATTCGAGTACTGAAAACAGGAAACGCTTTTACCCTTTTACGTTATCTGCAAAAAGGTGGACATAAAATGCAACAAAAAATTGGTGAGGATATGTTTGAGTTTGCTGCGTTAGTCGATGTTTTAATAGCAAACGTTTTAACAAATGTTGGCGTTTATACTATTGCTGAAAAATTAAATAAAAAATGGGCAACAGTGCAATTAAGTTTGCCAACAACACCAACCAAAGAATTTCCTTTTGCAGGCTTTGCATTTTTTAATACGCCAAGTTATAATTTTTTAACACATAAATTGATTCGATTTTTGTATTGGCAATTAAATAAAAAAGATGCAAATAAATTTCGTGTCTCAATTGGATTGCCTATTTCAAAAAAATCAATTCTTGATAAAATATCTAAAGAAAATGCTCTTAATTTATATGCATTCAGTCCGCAGTTAATTGCAAAACCTAAAGATTGGAAGAGCAATTGCGATATAACAGGTTACTTAACATTGCCTGAAAAAAACAGAGAAGCGAATGAGATAGATAAAATTCCTGATGGTTTTGAAGAATGGTTGAATCGGGGCAAAAAGCCTGTTTATATGGGATTCGGCAGTATGCCTGTACCTGATGCAGAATTATTTGGCAATATTCTTAAAGAAATTTTATTGAAAACAGGTGAAAGAATTGTGTTTTGCAAAGGATGGTCGGTTATTGAAAATTTGCCTCAACATGAAAATTTATTTGTATTAAAAAGTATTAATCATGAATGGTTATTTCCAAAATGTAAAGCTGCTATGATTCATGGTGGTGCAGGAACAACAGCAGCAGTTTTAAAAGCAAAGATTCCAGCAATTATTGTTTCGGTTTTTGGCGATCAACCTTGGTGGGGAAAATTAATTGAAGGCAAAAAATTAGGTGTACATATTCCCTTTAAAAAATTAACTTCTCAAAAATTATTGAGAGCAATTGAAATGACAGAAACTTCCTTAATACAAAAAAATATTTTAGAAATTGCTACGAAAATTAATAATGAAGACGGTTTAAAAATTGCAATTGATAAACTAGAAGAATATTTTTCGGAATAAAATCATTCTTAGATTTATTGTTTATTTCATGAGTCTTATCATTTTTATCTGAGTACCAAAAAACGACCCTTTGTTTGAGATTACGCATCATTCAACTTCAAATTCCTTTAAATCTGAAAATGGAGTTCTTATGCAATATAACAGAACGTTTTTGAGGATTTTTAAAAGGGTTTTATTGGCAGCAACTACCGGAAAAGCGCTCCGGAGTGAGTGTACTGAATAGGCTGATGGTTTGCCATTCATCTTTTTTGACAGAAGAATACCGGCTTCACAACATTTCATTAACTTATGAATCCTTATTTTGCAGTTATTCCAATTATTAAGTATCATATTCATACACAGCATTATTTTAGCGGATAAAACATTTATTCTTGAAACTTAAAATATTTTTGCTCGCTTCAGGCGTTCTTTTTCTTTTCTTGAAGACCACTGCCCAAAGAACGGATCTTACGGGAGGTACTCTCGCAATAGGATTTACTGAGACTCCGGAAAGGCCTTTAAAAGATACCAGTGGCGGTTTTAAGAGCAGATCCATGAATGTACATCTGAGCCTGCCCCTGTTTGGCAATCGCGATAAAGTCTCAACGCAACCATCAAAAGATAGCCATGCTCATTTTTTTCAGGTATCTGCACATGGTAGTTTTACTACCGGCAGTAAAGACATTGAATTTTTAGATGGCCAAAGAAATTTTTATGGGGGGAGTGCAGGGATTGGGGGGCTTTTTTATAATGGCAGGTCCAATATTATTCAGGCCGATGCCAATATGGGCATCTCTGCTGATGGGCAGACCTTACAAAACCACGACGCTATACCCCGGTTTTCCGGTTCATTCATTGTACACCATACCAGCAGCCCAACGCTTTCATTCCAGTATGGTGCTGCATTCACGTATTTATATGGCAGACCCATGTTATTGCCCGTATTGGGAATCCGTAAAAAATTCAGCGGCAGTTCCTGGTCTGTATCAGCGATTTTACCGTTGAATCTGCAGGTCACAGACCGGCTGAATAAGGAGATGGGGCTTTCCTTCTTTGCAAGGCCTTCGGGTGACAGGTTCCAGTTGTTGAACCAGGGTTATTTTGGTTCAACCACTTCCTCCATCTATATGGGGTTAAGACAATTTGAAGCTGGCTCATCCTTTTATTACAGACTTTCCAGAGAATTCAGTTTTGATGCAGAAGCGGGGTTACTGAGTGGCGGGACAATGAAGTTCACGAACACCAGTGATACCAGGACAACTTTGTATGCGACGGGTATAAAAAGCGGGGCACAATTCAGGATATCACTGCGCTATCATTTACCGCATAAGAGGGCTAGCGGAAATAATATAGATATGGATGGAGAGTTGTACAGAGTTAAATGATACGAATTAATATAATGAGGAGACTAAATTGATAAGGTAAGAGATCAATACGGCGGGCATTCCGGTTCTTCAACTTTTACAGGATCCATTATTCAGGTTCACCATCAGAGAAAAGTTGCGCCTTTTAAACCGGTTGGTGAAAACACCCAACCGGGGCTGCGTTACTTGATTGCAACAACCACAATTGTCTAGTCTAAAGGCTTCTATTCAGAGAAAAGAGCTATTGCAACCTATCAAAAATAATATTTTAAACTATTTTATTTATTTGCTTAGATCCAATATGTATTCGCCCTTAGCGGGTATGGTTATAGCATCTTTAAGTTCAAATGATTTGGAACTGATCACATCCTTGCCCATTGTGTTTTTTCCAATTATATCACTAAAGCGGTCCATCTTCACCGTTTGATCTGTCAATGCACTATTTAAAATCACCATAACTGTATGGTCGTCTTTCATGCGCGCATATACGTAAATGCCATTTTTAGGCGCATAATGCATTAGTTTCCCTTCTTTAACAGCAACACTTGTTTTGCGCCATTGCAATAAGTTTTGCATATAATTCCATGCCTCATTCTGCATATCTGTTCGTCCGCTTTTTGAGAACTGGTCAATTTTATCATCAGGCCAACCGCCGGGAAAATCCTTTCTTAATCTTCCGTCGCCTTCCTGTTTGGTACCGGTCATTAAAACTTCAGTGCCGTAATATATTTGGGGTATGCCGCGTGTAGTTAATAAAAATGCAAGGCCCTGTTTGTAGCGTATGAGATCGCTGTCTTCTTTTCTTACAATGCGGCTCATATCATGATTATCTAAAAATATCAGGAGATTAGAGGGATCGGGATAGATAAAATCCTGCGCTATATCTTCAAAGAGATTACCCAAGTAGCCATTGTCGGTCGTACTGCTAAAAGCATCATTTTGCATAACAAAGGTTAGTGAAAAATCCATTGGCGTTTTTAGGCCCGGGTTTTTTTTGCTGAGGATCGAATTTTTTTGCCACCATGCCGATGAGGTAGTTTTATTATACCATGTTTCGCCTGTAATGTTGAAGTCGGGGTATTCGTCATAAACCTCCTTATTCCAACGAGCCAGGAAATCAAAATCCATGTATGAATAAGTGTCTTGTCGGATGCCATCAATACGGGCATATTCAATCCACCAAATACTGTTTTGTATCAAATAGGTGGCCAGATGCGGGTTGCGTTGGTTCATATCCGGCATTTGGCGCGAAAACCAGCCATTTAAAAATGTATTTCTTTCAGTAGGCGAGGCATGAACATCCATTACTGATACTGTAGCATGGTTGGTAGGCATATAAACGCCGTTATTGTTTATCCAATCTTTTGAAGGAGGATCTTTCATCCACCAGTGCGAACTGCCGCAATGGTTTAGCACCATATCCATCACCATTTTCAAGCCTTTTTCATGTGCGGTTTTGGTAAGTGTTTTAAATTCCTCATTACTGCCGAAACGAGGATCCATTTTATAAAAATCGGTTATTGCATATCCATGGTAGGAGCCTCCGGGCATTTTATTTTCCTGCGTAGGATTAAGCCATACGGTAGTGATGCCCAGGTCTTTTAAATAGTCCAGGTGTTTGGATAGCCCTTCCAGGTCTCCGCCGTGGCGGGAATTTGGGTTTTGACGGTTCGCTTTAACCGATTCCAGGTCATCATTAGCAGGATTGCCATTCGCAAATCGATCGGGTGTGATCAGGTATAAAACATCAGCAGCATTAAAGCCCATTGCACCGCTTTTATCGGTACGCGCTTTGATCGGATAGTTATAAGTGAATGTATCCTTGCCATCCGTAAAGTGAATGGGTATCAAGCCGGGTTTTGTATTTTGAGCAATGGTTAGATAGATAAAAACATAGTTCGGACTTTCGACCTTCGCAGCTTCTTTTAGTGTAACACCGGGATAAGTTATAGTCACTTTAGCATTGCCAATATTAGGTCCGTAAACCAGTATCTGCAAAGTTTTATTTTTCATGCCTACCCACCAATTTTCCGGCTCCACTCTTGTTATTTGTATAGGATTTGCAGATGCTGTCATTAAAAGGCTGCATGCATACAATAAACAGGTAAGTATCGTTCTTTTCATCATCGTATTTTTAAAAGACTTTGTGAATTTATTTTTTGCAATATTTATCAAAGTGTTTCTTGTAATTCAGGTAGATAAAATAAGAGATCATTCCCCATATCAAAGACATCGATAGAAATTTCCAGAATTTATCCATTACAAAAAACATTGAAATTGAACTCGAAATTGAAAAAAGAATACAAATGATCCCTAATCGTTTTGGGGTTAGTACTCTGATTTTCTTATGCAGCATTTCTATTATTTCCATAAAGATACTGATCCGCTAATCAATTCAATTGTAACTGTCTCTAAAACAACCCGGAATCTGAGATAACTTGTTCATAATATCCTAGATCTAATTAATCACTGAATTTTGGCATCAAAAATTTTCGAAAAGATATATTGCTGAGAAATCTATTGTAATTGACTGCATTTATTTGTTTAATTCATAAATTTAATGGATGAGTATGTCGATTAAGAATACAAGCTTTTTTTTACTCTATTCTCTTACGTTCTTATCCGTAGGTTGTTCATCACATCATTCCAATACTAAAAAGCCAAATACTTATATCGATCATAAAGATGGAAAATATCGTTTGTATAAAGCCGGCAAACCATATACAATAAAAGGGGCCGGCGGTTATACTAATATTGAATCTTTAAAAGAAGCAGGTGGTAATACGATCAGAATATGGGACACGGCAAATCTGGCAACAGTATTACAAAAAGCCAAGGAAAATAATATTGCAGTAATTGTTGGATTGCCGATTTATGAGAGTGAATATTTGTTTTATTATAATGATCCTTCAAAAGTTGCTAAGCAATATCAATCCATCAAAGCTTTTGTCAATCGATATAAAACTGATCCAAGTATATTAATGTGGTGTGTAGGCAATGAACTTTATTTTCCCTATAGTTTATCTTATCGAAATTTTTACAAAGCATTCAATCATATTGTGGATATGATACATGAGGATGATCCCGATCATCCGGTAACGACAACGATGGTTAATTTCCAGCCCTCGCAAATATTTAATCTGAAATTCAGGACGGATGTTGATATTATTTCGTTTAATATTTTTGGCAGGCTTAGTTATTTAAAGCGCGATCTAAAACGGTTTTCATGGCTTTGGAATGGGCCTTACATGATCACAGAATGGGGCAATAACGGACCCTGGGGTGATGAGCCGCAAACAGCATGGTCTGCCTATATTGAGCCTTCAAGTACACAGAAAGCTGCACAATATTTTACAAGATACAAAGAGAGTATGCCGATTGAGGATTCCCGTTTGCTGGGATCTTTCATTTTTTACTGGGGACAAAAACAGGAAACCACACATACCTGGTTCAGCATGTTTGATGAGTATGGAAATAAAACGGAGGCAGTTTCCATTGCAAAATATATCTGGACCGGTAAGATAAATAAGAATGGTCCTCCTAAAATCAGTAGCATCCTGATAGATCATAAAGATGCTTCTGCAAATATTATATTTCAGCCTGCCGACACCGCTCATGCGGAGATCATTTTGCTGCAGCCCGATACTGCGATCACTAGTATCAAATGGGAGATATATCCTGAGGACTGGAATAAGAAGAATGGCAAAAGCAATACAATAAGACCTGAGGCCCTCAGTGGAAGAATCTTTAATTCAAAAGGATTGAGAACTGATTTAATTGCTCCTGTTAAGGAAGGACCTTATAGATTATTTGCTGTTATTTATGATCAATATGGGAATATAGCAAACTGTAATATTCCTTTTTATGTAATACCGAACAAACAATGATAAAGAGAGTAGAGCCTGTTAAGCCACCAACAAGGCAGGAATTGTTCACATTGCGGTTGATGATCGTGATAGGTATTACAAGCATGTATTTTTTCCTGAGTAAGATTTTACACAAAGCAGTGATCGGCTATGCAGCATTGTATTGGATGCTGATCATATTCATTGTATTTATTTGTTGTAAGATATTATATGAGTGGATCCATTATTTATTTATCACGATACCACCCGTTGCTCAACAAGAAAGAATTTATACGGTTGACATATTTACCACCTATTGTGCAGGTGAGCCTTATGAAATGATCGAGGAAACCCTGTATGCGATTCAGGCAATTGTCTATCCTCATACCACCTATTTATGTGATGAAGCGGATGATCCTTATTTAAAGGAACTCTGTCAAAAGATAGGGGTGAATCATGTTACACGAACAATAAAAATAAATGCAAAGGCAGGGAATATCAATCATGCTTTAAGCCGGTCTACGGGTGAATTGTGCATCATACTTGATCCCGATCATGTGCCCTTTCCCGAATTTTTAGACCCCATTGTAAATCATTTTAATGATCCAGAAATAGGGTTTGTACAAATTGTGCAGGCTTACAAAAATATAGATGATGGATTGATCGCCAAAGGTGCAGCACAACAAACCTATCAGTTTTATGGCCCGATCATGATGACCATGAATAAATACGAAACGGTACTTGCCATAGGAGCAAACTGCAGTTTTAGAAGAAAGGCTTTAGAATCTATTGGTGGTCATGCTGCAGGGCTTGCAGAAGATATGAATACTGCCATGCACTTACATGCCAAAGGCTGGAAATCGATTTATGTGCCGGAAGTGCTGGCAAGGGGCTTAGTTCCAAATACATTAAGTGCTTATTACAGTCAGCAATTAAAATGGTCACGTGGTGTTTTTGAATTGCTGGTTACCAGCTATCCGAAATTGTTTAAACAGTTTAGCTGGAAACAGAAACTGCATTATGGATTTATACCCATGTATTATTTAGCAGGACTGATTTTTTTATTAAATTTTTTGGTACCGATACTCTCCTTAACCATGGATGTGATCCCTTTTAAAATGGGAATGGTTGACTTTGCCATCATTGGTTTTCCACTTGCCATGTCAATCATATTGATCAGGCATTTTGTGCAAACCTGGGTGATGGAAGATGAAGAAAGGGGATTTCATATCGTGGGAGGATTATTGATGATTGGAACATGGTGGATCTTTATATTGGGTTTTTTGTATACGCTCATCCGAAAGAAAGTACCCTATATACCTACACCAAAAGACGGGAAAGAAAAAAATGACTGGCTGATCTATATTCCTAATATCGTATTGATCCTTGTTTCCATTGCTGCTGTTATGTATGGTTTGTTAACAGACTGGAGTCCTTATACATTGATCATGTCGGGCTTTGCCTGTATCAACTGCCTCATCTTACTCTTCACGATCGCTGCAGGCCTGCAAAACAAGATCAGGGCATATTGGAGGCATCGAAACAGCGATCGTTTAGTAGTAAAACAGTTTTTCTTTTATAAAGGCCTATTTTGGAAACTAAGACGCAGGGTCTATGCAGCTCTCAGGAATATTGCAGTTCCAATAACAATCTTAGCCACTTGTCTTCTTCTTTATTTTATAAAGACAAGAAATGTTTTTAAGGAAGATTCGGTTCAACCAATAAAGTACAGTACAGAGATCATGCTTTCAGGAATATTTGCTCCCCAGCAGCCCAATGGATTATCTACTGTTCAAACAATCAATCAATTAGAGCAAAATAGCAGGATACATTTCAATATCATTTCTTTATACATACCCTGGGGCGATGAGGGGCAATGCTATTTACCATTCCGGTTCATGGATTCTATATACCGTAATCAGTCAATTCCTATGATAACATGGGAACCCTGGCAAAAACTGTTTATCGGAACAAAGAATGACCCTATCATCGATAAAGAAAAGAAAGTATTCCAGCGAATTTCAAAAGGAGAATATGATCGGTATATCGACAGGTTTTCTAAGCAGATCAAATCTCTGAATCACCCTGTTTTTCTGCGTTTCGCACACGAAGCCGATAATCCCTATTATCCATGGTCGCAAACCGGCGATAATACAGCCGATGAATTTAAAGATGCCTGGAAATATGTGCATGCATATTTTATAAAGAACAGAGTTTGGAATGCAATATGGGTTTGGAATCCATGGAAACCCGATGCTGTTGATTCCTATTTTCCGGGGAAGGATTATGTAGACTGGCTTGCTGTTACAAACTTAAATTATAGCTACCTGAATCCTGATAAAAAAGATTATTCAATGGCTGAACTGTATGCTCCTTTTCATGATAATACCATTTACAAATCCGGTCTCCCGGTGATGCTTGCAGAAATGGGCACATTACAATCGGGTGCAGATCAAGAGAAATGGTTCTCGGAGGCTTTCGGAAAAATGAAAACAAGATTCCCTGAGATCAATGCCTTCGTTTTGTTTAATACCGGTATTGACAGGAACACGCCGGACCCTAAAATTGCAAGCATATTAGACTGGAGAATTTCAAACATGGGTCTCTTAGCAGGGTTTATGAATAAAAAAGATATGCTTCCCATTAACAGCTTTAGAGAGCTGTCGATGGATAGTATTTTTGCGGGTAACACAAGAAAAGATTTGCCAGAATGGTTTAAATCAATAAAAGGTATCAATTACAGCAAGGGGCAAAATTGGACTATTGACTACCACGCATTAACAAAGAAAGAATTGATACATGATTTTAAAGAAATAAAGCAAACTGGATTCAATACAATTAAATGGTATGGCCCCGGCATTTATGATCGCAATATTTTAAGTATTGCGGATCAGGAACAATTAAAAGTGAATTACAGTTTTTGGATGCCGGATGATTATAAGTTTATATCAGACAAAGGGGCTTTTGCTGCTTTTGCAAAAAAGGTAATAGGAACGATCAAGGAATTAAAGTCAAATAAGAATATCATATCCTGGAATATTGGCAATACGGTTGCTGAAAAACTAAGCCTGTATTATGCTAAGCCGGAACTTTTTTCTCATCAGGAAACTTATATAAGGTGGTTAAAGAAATTAATTGTGGATATCAAAGCCGCAGATCCGCTAAGGCTTGTTACAGTTGATGTAGATGCAGATAAATTTTTAATACCCATTACTACTATCTTTCAAAATAATATACCTGAGATCGATGCCTATGGATTGGTGATGTCGGAAAAATCAACAGAACAGGACCAGATCGAGAAACTACAAACAGCTTATTTTTTCAGCAAAATAAGCAGCTCAAAATATCTGACCATTTCGAATAAAAAGACCGCTGTATTTATTGCAAACTGGCAAGATCAGGAAACTAAAAATTATGTAACGTTTGATGGCCTGAAAGATAAATTTGGAAGAAATAAATTAGGATTAACAGAGCTGAGAAACAATTGGAATGCCGGATCAAAACAGGTGGATTTTCCTCAAATTAAAATTCTTTTGCCCGCTATAACTATACTGCCAGATACAAGGTTAACCTACCATGCACTTATTTTAAAAAATGGCTATTGGAAAATTGCAAATGGGCAGGAGGAGGGGGATTTTATTTTTACATGGGAATTGATCAAAAATGATATTTACGGCAATCCGGTATCAATGAAACAGCTGGGAGAAGGCCCTGCAATCAGTTTCGAATTGAACGATGAGCACTTAAATTATAGTTTATGTCTTTACATAAGTAACGGAAAGGATGTTAGTATTCTTCAATCAAAACTGAATACAGCATTGTATTAAAATATACATAAAGGAGAAAGTATTTAAATTTCTGTACAAATCGAATATAAAATGCTGTTCGGTTATATTTAGCAATTATTTTTTTCTATTTTTAAACTTTGTATGGTCGATATATTGAAACATAAACAGCTTAAATATTACAGTTATGAAATCAAGTATTGTATTGTTAGCCTTGGTGATGTTTTCTTGTATGAAACCTGCCAAAACAGCGCAAGCGAAAAACGAAAACCTCATAAAAGAATATTATGGTGCTTATGAGAAAAAAGATTGGCATTCACTAGAGCTTATTCTCGCTGATGGATTTACTTTTACCAGCCCGGCCGGTGATGATCATATTGATTTGAAGACATACAAGGGAAGATGCTGGCCAAATGCGAATAATACCAAAAGGTTTGATCTGGAAAAAGTAATTATTGAGGACGATGCTGCCTTTGTAACCTACAATGGTTGGACGAACGATGGCAAATTATTTAGGAATACAGAGTATTTTAAATTTAAAGATGGAAAAATAATATCGAATGAATGTTTCTTTGGGCCGGGCAAAAATTTTCCTAATAATAAGTAAAGCCAGTCTATGGAACCTGGCTTCCAATCAATTCGTTTAAATTTTGCGGATTTAGATTTTCGGGTTTAAAATAATACGTCATTACAATACGGGTGGGCCTACTAATTAAACATCCAAATTGCGTTTCACTAAGTTTTTGGGTAGCGATGTAGAATTTAGTTCAATACGTTAAGGGATAATAGTAAAGGTTATATCAATTTCAACATTCCCTTTCAGCATCGACCAAACAGGGCAATAGGTATCTTCCGAAAGTTTAAGTATTTTATTCAGATCATCCATCGTTGTATCAGCTGAGTTTAAATTAATTTCCATTAATATGGTTTTGAATCCGGTTGGATGTTCTTCCTTTCTGATCCCTTTTGAATGAATTTCACAGCCTGTAATATTTTTTCTCATTTTCCGTAATAAAATAAGGACTGTGCTTCCTATGCAGGAAGCTAAACTGAAAAGCAATAATTCGAGAGAAGTGTAGCCTAAATCATCACCAAGTGGTGCTGTATAATCTATTGACAGAGCAGTATTATGTCCAACAGTTCCTTTGAAATTAAGTTTATCATTGATCAGGTTAATTGATGTGTTGATCTCTTTTGATTTATCTACCTCTTTTTTCATCGATTCTTTGTTTTAAGCTCCGTTTTTTGTGTTCTTGTAATAGTAAAATTACACAACTCTTTAAAAACTAAATTGATCACAACCCCGATTCTCATTACCGGCTTTGAATACGACTGTTGGCTTCAGGATCTGCCATCACAAAAAACAATCTGTTATCTTTGCGATCTACAAACCCGAGCTATCGAGTCAGGAGAAATCCTGATTAGGAAAGTCCGGACAGCATAGAGCAACCTACCGGCGAACAACCGGCTTCAAGTTTTCTTGAAAGAGAAAGTGCCGCAGAAAATAACTACTCCCGATCCGTCGGGGGAAAAGGTGAAAATGTGAGGTAAAAGCTCACAGCAGTTGATGGTAACATCAGCAGCGGGTAAACCTTGGGTGCTGTAATGCCACGTATAGTACCGTTTTGAGAGCTGCTCGTTCAAGGTACAGGGTAGGCAGCAACAGGTAAACAGTAATGTTTATCGCAGATAAATGATAGTTTAGAAACAGAATCCGGCTTATGAGGTTTGTAGATTTTATGCTTCAGAAATGAGGCATTTTTTATTGAAAATAAGCGTTAAAATATGAATGATTTTTGCCCTTTTTAGCAAGCTTATAAGTACCTTTATAAACCTTTTTAAAATGGAAAAATTACGATATGAAAACGCGCTTAGGATTACTTGTATTTCTGGTTTTGATGCTTACAGTAAATGCTCATTCACAATCTGTAAGAGAGAAGATCTCTTTGGATGAAGGATGGAAATTTCATTTGGGAAATGCAACAGATCCCAAAAAGGATTTTAATTACGGCATCGAAAATATTTACCAGAAAGCAGGTGAATCGGGCAATACCTGTATCAATCCTCATTATAATGATGCGGCCTGGCGCACCGTTGACCTGCCGCATGACTGGGTGGTGGAACTGCCTTTTGAAAAGTCTTCCAGTTTTGAAATGGATTCTCATGGGTATAAGACTATTGGTGTTGCTCATCCGGAGAACAGTATCGGCTGGTATCGTAAAACATTCAGTGTTTCTCAAAAAGATTCAGGCAATAAATATGTATTACAATTCGATGGGGTCTATCGTGAATGCAAAGTATTCATCAACGGACATTATCTCGGTTCCAATTTCAGCGGTTATACAGGCTTCGAATTGGATGTGACCGATTATCTGCAATTCAGAAAAAGTAATGTGATCACTGTAAGAGTGGATGCCTCACAATTCGAAGGTTGGTTTTATGAAGGTGCAGGAATTTACCGTCATGTTTGGCTAAACAAGATCCATCCTTTACATATTGCCTCTAATGGAACTTATGTTCAAACAAAAGTAGTGGGCAAGAATGCCAGCATCATCACCGAAACAAAATTGCAGAATCAGTTATACAGTAATGCTGTAGGAGAAATCCAATCTTATGTGATCGATAAAGCAGGAAAGAGAGTGGCTTCATTCGCAGCACAGAAATTAAGTTTGAAAGTAAATGAAATAAAAACCCTCAATCAAACTGCAAATATTGTTTCACCTAATTTATGGAGCATTGAAACACCGTATTTATACAAATTGATCTCATTGGTAAAGTCAAACGGAAAAACAATCGACAGTGTGGTAACCAGGTTTGGAATCAGAACGGTTTTGGTTGATAAAGACAGGGGCTTATTCATCAATGGCAAGTTTGTAAAAGTATTGGGAACCTGTAATCATCAGGATCATGCAGGTGTAGGAAGTGCATTGCCTGATGCATTGCAATACTATCGGATCAAGTTGTTGAAAGAAATGGGAGATAATGCCTATCGTACCAGTCATAATCCACCAACACCCGAATTGTTGGATGCTTGTGATGAATTGGGAATGATCGTGTTGGATGAGAACAGATTATTGGGCAGCAGTGCAGAAGTGATGAGTCAGTTTGAAAGGTTGATCTTACGCGATAGAAATCATCCCTCTGTATTCATGTGGTCATTGGCAAATGAAGAACATGGTTTACAGTATACGGATGTTGCAAAAAGAATTGCTTACACATTGGTTGCAAAACAAAAAGAACTGGATCCAAGTCGTACGGCAACATATGCTGCTAATATGGGCAATGTCCGAGTAGGAATTAATGAGGCCATTCCTGTTCGCGGATTTAATTATCATTTACCTGATATTGATTCTTACCGGAGAGATAATCTCAACCAACCAATTATTGGTTCAGAGGTAGCAAGTACTGTTTGTACCAGAGGAATTTATATCAATGATACCCTAAAAGGTTATGTACCCGATTACGATTCTATATTTCCACCCTGGGCTTCAAGAGCCGAAACATGGTGGAAATTAGCTGCAGACAGAGAATGGTTCATGGGTGGATTTGTATGGACAGGATTTGATTATCGCGGAGAACCTACGCCTTACAGATGGCCCTGTATAAATTCGCATTTTGGGGTAATGGATGTTTGCGGATTTCCAAAGAATGATTATTACTATTATCAAAGCTGGTGGAGCAATAAAGATGTGCTGCATATTTTTCCGCATTGGAACTGGAAGGGACAGGAAGGAAAACCGATTCGTGTGGATGTGAACAGTAATGCCGATGAAGTGGAACTTTTCTTAAATGCAAAGAGTCTGGGTAAACAAACCATGCCAAAGAACGGGCATTTATCGTGGACTGTAAATTATCAGCCCGGTGAATTAAAAGCAATAGGTTGGAAGAAAGGAAAACTGCTGCAGGCATCTGTAGAAACAACGGGTCAAGCTGATCAGATCGTTGCAACACCGGACAGGACAAGCATTGCGGCAGATGGAAAAGATATTGCGGTATTCAATATTACCGTAAAAGATAAAAAAGGAAGAGAAGTACCGGATGCAATGAATCTATTGCAATTCAACGTTAGCAATGCTAAGATCATTGGTGTTGGAAATGGAGATCCGAGCAGTCACGAAGCAGATAAATATTTGGATGGGAAATATCAGCGCAGTTTGTTTAATGGCAAATGCCAGGTGATCGTTCAAAGTAATAAATCAAAAGCTGATATTGTTTTTGAAGCGATAGGTGATGGATTAGCAGATGGGAAGACAACTATCAAAGCCGAATAAGGTCATTCCTTCAAAAATGCAGCCATTCTTGCATTCACGGAAGCCGGTTGCTCTAGATGCGGCAGATGGGCAGCATCAGCAACAGGAAAGAATTCTGTTTGCAAAACGTTTCTGATGGAATCACTGTAATTGAATGTTACTGTCTTATCTTCTTTGCCCCATATCAACAGTACTTTTTTATGCAGTGCATTTAGTTTCTTATAATTCTCTTTGATGGCAACAGCATTGTAATCGAATCGGGTAGAGAGTATGGCGTTTCTGAAACCGATGAATTGCATTTGATCTTTGTATTTGCTTACCCAGTCAGGGAAATGTTGGGGATATTTAAAATCCTCCAGTTGACCAGTGGCTGTTTTATCCGATTGTAAAGCCATTTGAATATTGGCGATTTGCTTGGAAGATCTGAGCTTTCTGAGATCATAGACAGGGTCTATCAGAATGATCTTATCGATCAGTTCGGGATAATGAACCGCAAAATCAGTTAGTACCGCACCCCCAAATGAAACACCTGCCAATGATACGGGTGCTTTTAGTTTCAATGCATTGAATAGTTCCAGTAATTGATTGCGGAAGAGATTTTCATCATATACAGTCAGAGGCCTGTCGGAATAACCACGGCCATATAGATCATATCTTATTATATGAAAGCCTTGCTGCGCAAGATATTCGTATGTTCCATCCCAGATATAATATGGAACACTGAATCCATGTATTAAAATAACGGTCTTAGCAGAATCATTCCCCATGGTTTGATAATGTGTGATACCGGCAGTAAGCTTTGCAAATTCACCGGCAGTGTTTTGTCTGTACTCTTCAGTCAGCTTTTCTTTTTCCGGGTCAAGGAGTAAAAGGGAAACAGAAAATAATAATACGAGGATAACAATGACTGAAACAAGAGAAAGACCGATCTTTTTTCTTTTACTCATAGATTATTCTGTCTAATTAAAACTTTGCAACAAAGATGACATATAAAAGAGTGAACGCAATACCGATTTTTAGGGATATTGCATTATTTTAACGAATTCAGTAAATATAGAAACGGGAATTTAGCAGCAACAGCTTTTGTTTGAAAACCGTAACTAATGATTTGAAATTCGTTAGTAAATGACAAGGGATTGATAGTTATTTGCAATATAAAAGATCATAAATCTGAACAAGTGGTTTTTAAATTTTTTGTTATTCGAAAGATAGGAAATTGAATAAGGGATACCTCTTAATTTTACTTTCTTATATGTTAATATGCGGGTTTTATCAAAATCAAGAACATAGTATGAATCATAAATGTGTCATTATATTGGGATGGATCATTCTGTCGGCGTTTGGTTCTTTGTATGCGCAAAAGCCGCTTTCATTGAAAGACGCATTAAGGATCGGTATTGAAAATTACGGCAGCATAAAAGCCAAAACGCAATATGCCGAAGCTTCTAAGGTATCGGTAGAGCAAGCTAAGCGGGAAAACCTTCCCAATTTCAATATCAGTGCACAACAATCTTTTGGTACAGCGAATGGACAATATGGACCCTTATATGGATTCAATGGTTTTGGGGTCGCTTCTTCAGGCCCCGCTTTTGCCCAGCAAAATAATACGGCAGTATTTGGTGCTTTATACCTGACAAATATTAACTGGGATTTTTATGCATTCGGTAAAGCAAAAGAAAAAGTAAAAACGGCGCAGGCTTTAGCTGTCAAAGACGATAAAGACCTTCAACAGGAAATATTTCAGCATAAAGTAAAAATAGCATCAGCCTATTTAAATCTGATCGCTGCGCAACAGCTTACTGATTCTTATGAAAAGAATCTGGATCGGGTTGATACTTTCAGGAGGGTTGTCATCGTGAGAGCTTTGAATGGATTGATCCCCGGTGTTGATTCTTCGCAGGCCAACGCGGAGTATTCTTCCGCGAAGATATTATTGACAAAAGCAAGGGATCAGCAAGAGGAATTATCAAATCTGCTATCTCAATTATTGGGAGTTTCTCCTCAGGAATATATCGAGGATAGTTTTTTCATAACAAGGATCCCGAAAATATTATCAGACTCTGTGTTAGCAGAAAAGCATCCATTATTGCAATATTATCAAAGCAGGATCAATGCAAGCGATGCGCAGGCCCGTTATTATAAGACAGCGTCTTATCCGGCATTCACAGTAGTAGGAGTGTTGCAGGGAAGAGGTTCAGGGTTTAACAGCGATTATGCCCTTAATCCGGCTGATTTTACGCAAAACTACTGGAGCAGTATCTCACCTTCACGCAGCAATTATTTATTAGGACTGGGTGTTACCTGGAACATTACTCAACCCTATCGGATAGCGCAGCAGGTAAAGTCGCAGAATCTGATCAGTAAGGGATTGCAGGAAGAGTATGCATTGATCGATCAACAGATCAAAGCACAATTACAGCTATCCGATAGTAAAATAAAAAATGCAATACTCATCCATAATGAAGCACCCATTCAGGTAAGAGCAGCTGCTGATGCTTATATGCAGAAATCAGTACTGTATAAGAACGGATTGACCAATTTGGTGGATGTTACACAAACCCTGTATACTTTGATCAGAGCAGAAACAGACAGAGATATTGCGAATAATAATGTTTGGCAGGCACTCTTGCTGAAAGCAGCTTCAACAGGGGAATTCAGTTTGTTTGAGAATCAGTTTTAAAAGATTTCAATAGTCATAGAAATAATTATAGCTCATTATGAATTTGATCCGTTTTGCATTAAGAAAACCTATTTCAATACTTGTATTGGCAGCAGGACTTTTGTTTTTTGGGATAAAGGCAGTGACAACTACCAAGATCGACATCTTCCCAAAATTAGACATGCCTGTTATTTATATATCGCATCCTTTCGGCGGATATACACCCGCACAAATGGAATCTTTCTTTGCGAAACAGTACATCAATATTTTCCTTTTTGTTAACGGTATAAAAAGCATTGAAACAAAAAATATACAGGGATTGACCTTGATGAAGATCAATTTCTATCCCGGTACAAATATGGCGCAGGCAGCTGCTGAAGTAAGTGCATTCGGTAACAGAGCACAATCCGGATTCCCTCCCGGTTCCAATCCTCCTTTCATCATTCGTTTTGATGCATCTACCTTGCCTGTGGGACAATTAGTATTGAGCAGTGATAAAAGAACGAATAACGAATTGCTGGATATGGCAAATATTTATGTTCGTTCTTCTTTTACCAACGTTCCCGGATTGATCGGTTCTCCGCCTTTTGGGGGTAATATCAGAACAGTGGTCATTAAGGCCGATCCCGAATTATTAAGGCTTCATAATATGACACCCGATCAATTGGTGGAAGCCATGCGTATTAATAACCAGGCCACACCTTCAGGGAATGTTCGCATCGGCGATAAGAATTATATCACGCCTGCTAATACGACTATTCGAAATATAAAAGACTTTGAAAATATCCCTCTTTTTAAAGGATCGGTACAGAATCTTTATTTGAAAGATGTGGCAACCGTTGAAGATGGTGCAGATATCACTTCGGGATATGCATTGGTAAATGGCCGTCGTTCTGTTTATTTGAGTATTGCAAAAAGTGCAGATGCTTCTACATGGGAAGTGGTACAGAATCTGAAGAAAGCGATACCGAAAATGCAGTCACAATTGCCGGAAGATGTAAAACTGACCTATGAATTCGATCAATCGACTTATGTGATCAATTCAGTCAAAAGTTTATTGAGTGAGGCAGTAATAGGAGCTATCCTGACCGGATTAATGGTCATCCTTTTTTTAGGTGATCTGAGAGGAGCTTTGATCGTTATATTAACAATTCCTACTTCCATCATTTCTGCTGTTCTGTTCTTGAATCTATTTGGACAAACCATTAATATCATGACGCTCAGCGGCCTTGCATTGGCTGTTGGGATACTAGTGGATGAGAGTACGGTTACGATAGAAAATATTCATCAGCATCTGGACATGGGCAAACCAAAAGCCCTAGCCATTTGGGATGCATGTAAAGAAATCGCTTTCCCAAAATTGCTGATACTCTTCTGTATCCTTGCGGTATTTGCACCCGCATTTACCATGAGTGGTATTCCCGGTTCTTTATTCCTGCCATTGGCATTGGCCATTGGGTTTAGTATGGTGATATCTTATTTACTGGCACAAACTTTTGTACCCGTAATGGCAAACTGGATCATGAAAGTGAAGCATCATAAAAAAACGGACGGAAAGGAAATGACCGATGATGAAGAATTTGCAGCTGCAGGATTGAATTTATCGGATGAAGAAGATACCTGGAGTCAGAAAGCAAGCCTGATCGAAAAGAATATCAGTGAAGATAAGATGACTGTCTTCGAACGTGTAAGAAAACGCTATCTCAGTTTTATCGGCCGAATGATGCCCTATAGAAAGCCTATCGTGATCATTTATTTAATTGTGGTTTGTGCATGTGCAGGATTGTTGATCACGAATATTGGTAGAGATGTTTTACCGAAAGTAAATGGCAGTCAATTCATGGTGAGGATGCGTTTGCCTGATGGTACCAGAATAGAACATACAGAAGCCACAACATTGCAATTATTGGACAGTATCAATAAACTGATCGGGAAAGACAATGTATCCATTACCTCTGCTTATGTTGGAATGCATCCTCAGTTATTTTCGGTAAGCCCTATCTTCTTATGGATGGCAGGCCCTCATGAATCTGTTCTGCAAATAGCATTAAAGGAGAATGTAAAATTCGACCTGGATGATCTGAAAGATAAGATCAGAAATATGACCAGGAATATCAATACAAATATTAAACTTTCGTTTGAGCCGATCGAATTAACCGATAAGATATTAAGTCAGGGTTCTCCAACTCCTGTTGAAGTAAGATTTACCGGAAGAGATAAGAAAGTGAATGAGGCCTATGCGCAGAAATTAGTGACCGAATTAGAAAAGATCTCTTATTTACGTGATGTACAATTAGGACAATCTATTCATTATCCTGCATTGAATATTAATATAGATCGGGTAAGGGCAGCACAATTAGGTGTTGATGTAACAGATATTTCCCGATCGTTGATCGCCAGTACATCTTCTTCTCGATATACAGAAAAGAATACATGGACCGATGAGAAGGGCGGGTATACTTATAGTGTGCAGGTAGAAGTGCCTGAAAATAAAATGAAGAGCCGCGATGATATTGGAGAGATCCCCATCTTAAAGAATTCAGCAAGACCATTATTGGGAGATGTGGCTACGATCTCTCTGGATTCTACTTATGGTGAAATTGATAATTTAGGTGCTATGCCTGCATTAACTGTAACTGCAAACCTGTATAAAAAAGATCTGGGAGCTGCTTCTGAAGATGTGAATAAAGCCATTGCCGCACTCGGTAAATTACCACGAGGTTTAAATGTTCAACTGATCGGGCTGAGCAATACACTGAATGAAACGCTGGATAGTTTACAAAGCGGGCTGTTGGTTGCGATCGTTGTTATCTTCTTAATGCTTGCAGCCAATTTTCAATCCTTTAAAGTATCTGCGATCGTATTAACCACAGCACCGGCAGTATTGTTGGGTTCATTAGGGCTGTTGATATTGTGCGGTTCAACATTGAATCTTCAATCATATATGGGAATGATCATGTCGGTTGGTGTTTCCATTTCCAATGCCGTATTATTGATCACTAATGCAGAGCAAATACGAATGCATAACGGTGATGCCGTTCTTTCAGCTAAAGAAGCTGCAGCATTGAGGCTTCGTCCGATAGTGATGACCGCTGCCGCCATGGTGGTGGGTATGATACCTATGGCAATGGGTTTTGGCGAAGCCGGCGATCAATCATCCCCATTGGGAAGAGCTGTGATCGGGGGGTTGGTCTCATCCACTTTTGCAGCACTGTTCATTTTGCCGTTGGTGTTTGCCTGGGGACAGGGAAAAACTTCAACAGCAAGTGTTTCTTTAGATCCTGAAGATGAAAAGAGTTCACACTTTATTTCTTCATTGCATCATGGATAAAATTAAAGTATAAAAAAAGCATGTTTATAAAAAGACAAAATCAGTTTATGAAAGATAATTTTGTTCAAAGATTTACAGTTTCAGGAATAGGAATATTACTTGTTATTGGGGCAATGTTGAATGGTTGTAAAGACAGCAAGAATCAAACGGATAAGAAAGAGATTGCAGATTCTGTAAAACCCGCAGCGATCGCAGCATTTACTTTGAACAAGAGTAATTTAACATCGTCGGTAAAAATTCCCGGAGAACTGATCGCTTATCAGCAGGTTGATCTGTACGCGAAAGTGAATAGCTATATTCAAAAACTGCATGTTGATGTGGGCAGTGAAGTGAGCGAAGGACAATTATTAGCCCAACTGGAAGCACCTGAGATCAATGCGCAGGTATCTGCAGCTGAATCAAAACTAAAATCACAGGAAGCCATTTATCTGGCCAGTGATCAAACTTATCAACGGTTATATGAGACCAGTAAAACACCCGGTACCATTTCTAAAAATGATCTTGAACAGGCATTTGCAAAAAAAAGATCTGACCAGGCACAATTAGATGCTGCCAGATCAAATTATCGTGAGACCTTAAACACAAAAGAATATTTACAGATCAAAGCACCATTTAGTGGAATCATCACCGCCAGAAATGTTAGTGCAGGTGCTTATGTAGGTCCTTCCGGTAAAGGATCCGATATGCCCATTTTTACTTTACAGGAACATAAGAGATTAAGATTGGTGGTCAGTGTACCAGAAGCTTATACATCATTCATCAATAAAAATACAGAGGTCGGGTTTTCGGTAAGTTCACTAGCAGGACAAAAGTTCAAAGCGAAAATAGACAGGATCGCTGGAGCATTGGATAGTAAACTCCGTTCTCTGCATATTGAAATGGATGTGATCAATACCGATAAAAAGCTATTACCCGGAATGGTGGTCGAGGTTTCTGTTCCACTTGGTTCCAACAGCAATGCATTTGTGGTACCTGCTTCAGCGGTATTGAATTCTACAACAGGTGTATTTGTGATCGCGATACAGCATAATAAAACAGTTTGGGTTCCTGTTAAAACGGGAAGGACAGATGAAGGCAGAACAGAGGTATTTGGTTTGTTGGAAACAGGAGATACTGTTATTGTGCATGCAGGAGAAGAGATCCGTAATGGTGCTGCTGCAAATAATTACAGTATTAAGTAGGAACAGTTTATCAACGTATAGTATTGCTTTTTGAAATTTGTAAATTTCAGTCATGAACAAAGTTGAATCCATAGAAGATTTTTATAAAAGGAAATTTGACTGGATGCCCGATAATATCAAAAATGAGATCGGACATTTCAACGTATTTCAACATGAGCCGATAGAACCGGGAAAGACAAAATCGCTTCCTTACAAAAGAAGGGACTTTTATAAAATAATGCTGGTGATCGGCGATATTCATATGAATTATGCCGATAAGGTCATTTCAGTAAAAAAGCAGGCACTCTTTTTTTCTAATCCTCATATTCCATATAGTTGTGAAAATTTAGAAAGAATTAAGAATGGTTCTTATTGCATCTTCAATCAGCATTTCTTTCACAAGTTTGGTGACCTGAATCAATATGCTGTCTTTCAGCCGGCAGGAAACCATGTTTTCGAATTAACGGATGCACAGGTAAAACAGATCAGTAGTATCTATAAAAAAATGTTTGAGGAGATCCAATCAGATTATGTTCATAAATATGATGTCTTGCGTAATCTGGTATTTGAGTTGATCCATTTTGCAATGAAAATGCAACCTGCCCTTGAGTTGAATAAGCAACCTGTTAATGCTTCACAAAGAATTGCCACTTTGTTTTTAGAGTTACTCGAAAGACAATTTCCAATTGATGAAAATCATCCTACCATTACGCTTAGAACAGCATCAGATTTTGCGAATCAATTGAATATTCATGTCAATCATCTGAACAGGGCAATGAAAGAAACAACCGATAAAACAACTTCACAGATCATTGCAGAACGTGTATTACAAGAGTCTAAGATCTTATTAAAACACAGTAAATGGAATGTATCTGAGATCGCTTATTCGTTGGGTTTCACCGAACTCACACACTTCAATAACTTCTTCAAAAAGCATGTAGAGCTAAGTCCGCTGAAATTCAGGAATATTTGATTTTCGTAAGTCATTGTTTGGTTTTCGTTGTTTTAGGAGTGATCGTTTATAGAACTTTACACTATCATAAAATGGGAAATTAAAATGAAAAGACTTTGTTCCATCATCGCAATTGTATTTGCAATACAGGGATACGGGCAATCACCCTCTGAAACGGAGATCCTCAAATTGTCAAACCGGGTATTTAAATGGGAAGTAGAGAATAAAATTGATTCTCTAGCCAAAGTGTTTGATGAAAAATTTGTAGTGGTGAACGGCAGTGGAGAAAGTAAATTCAAAGATGAATATATCCAATTTTTAAAAAGCGGAAATTTTGTACATAACAGCATCGAGATAGAAGAAACCAAAGCCGTAGTATCAAAAAATGCAGCTACTGTTGTTGGTAAGGGAAGGTTTATAGTAACTGTTTCAGGAACTCAAAAAACGCTATTGCTTTCTTATGTGGAAGTATTTACAAGGTCATCACCGACAGCAGACTGGAAAGTACTTGTCATGCATGCTACTGCTCAACAGCATTAATTTCAATTCAATGATACAACTGTTTTAAAATATAAAAAATGAAAAGACCAAATGTAATTGTTGTGATAGGAGCCGGATCCATTGGTCAGGCTATTGCCAGAAGAGTTGGCACAGGCAAACATATATTGCTAGCTGATCTTCGCAGTGAAAACAGTGAGGCTGCAGCAAAGGTATTAAGTGAAGCAGGATTTGAAGTAAGTACCGCAGTTGTTGACGTATCATCCAGAGAATCTGTGCGTGCCCTTGTTGAAACAGCTCAATCAATCGGTGCTATTACCGGGCTCATACATGCTGCCGGTGTTTCTCCTTCACAAGCATCCCCGTCCACCATACTTAAGGTAGATCTATATGGGACAGCAATCGTATTGGAAGAATTTGGGAATGCTGTTGAAAGTGGCGGTTCTGGTGTGGTGATCGCTTCACAATCCGGTCATCGACTTCCATCGTTAACAACAGAAGAAGATAAAGCACTGGCAACAACAGCTAGTGAGGAATTATTATCGCTTTCTATGCTTCAACCTGACAAAATAAAAGATTCATTGCATGCTTATCAAATATCCAAAAGAGGCAATTCACTCCGCGTGATGGCAGAAGCCGTAAGATGGGGTAAAAGAGGAGCAAGGATCAATACCATTAGTCCGGGGATCATTATCACTCCGCTTGCAAAAGATGAATTGTCCGGACCAAGAGGTGACGGATATCGCCGCATGATCGAAGCATCTGCGGTAGGAAGAGCAGGCACACCTGATGAAGTAGGAACTGTTGGAGCATTATTGATGGGTTCAGATGGCGCATTTATAACAGGAAGCGATTTTTTAATGGATGGTGGCGTTACGGCTGCATATTGGTATGGTGATCTGGCAGCAAAATAGCAATGATTTGGTTTGCCTTATTCAATTATAAAGTGGACTTTAAAACAACAGCAATGAACAATTTAGTAAATGAAAAAAATACTTATTCTACTATTGCTTTTATTATTTACCCAAATAGTACAAGCACAAAGAAATAATCATCCTAAAATGAAGAATGTTATCGTAATTGGGGCAAGTGGGAGCCTGGCGAAATGTGTGATCGACACTTTACAAAAAGTATCTGATGTTCATCTTACACTATTGGCAAGAAATAAGAGCCGCATTGCAGATACAAGCAACTGTAGTGTTGTAGAAGCCGATGTATTGGATTATAATAATTTAAAGAATGCTATATCAGGTCAAGATATAGTGTATGTAAACCTTGCAGGTGATTTAGAAACAATGGCTAAAAATATAGTAAAAGCAATGCAGGAAACCAATATCAAGCGCATCATTGCGATTAGCTCTATCGGAATTTATGAATCGCCTTTGAAGTCTGTTTTAATTCCATACAGAAAACTGGCAGATACGATAGAAGCTTCCGGTTTAGTTTATACGATCCTGCGACCGGATTGGTTTACAGATGCAAATGAAATAAACTATACAATTACACATAAGGGAGAGCCGGAGAAAGGTTCTGCTGTATCAAGAAAAAGTATAGCAGCTTTTGTTGCGTCGATCATTCAAAATCCGGATTTATATCAAAACGAAAATTTAGGAATCAGTAAACCATGATCTATATTATCATTTTAAAAAAATAAATACTTTTTATGCAAAAACGTAAACTGGGTAGCAGTGGTCTTGAAGTATCAGCCATTGGCTTGGGTTGTATGGGATTAAGTTATGGCTATGGCCCGGCAACAAATACAAATGATGCCATTAAACTAATTCAAACAGCATTTGAGCTTGGGGTAACATTTTTTGATAGTGCTGAAGCATATGGCCCATATGCAAATGAAGAATTATTGGGTAAAGCATTGAAACCTTTTCGCGATCAGGTAGTGATCGCTACAAAGTTTGGATTTAAAGAAGGGAAGGTTAATTTAGGAATGGATAGTCGCCCTGAAAATATAAGGGCTGTTGCAGAAGCAGCATTACTAAGATTGAAAACGGATGTTATTGACTTGTATTATCAGCATCGTGTTGACCCAAACATTCCTATCGAAGATGTTGCAGGTACCGTAAAAGATTTAATAAATGAAGGTAAAGTGAAACATTTCGGTCTCTCAGAAGCAGGGGTTGCAACTATTCGTAGGGCGCATTCCATCCAACCTGTTACTGCATTACAAAGTGAATACAGCTTATGGTGGAGAGAACCGGAGAATGAATTATTGCCAACATTGGAAGAGTTAGGAATTGGCTTTGTAACATTCAGCCCTTTGGGCAAGGGTTTCCTTACCGGCAAAATTGACGAGCACACCAGATTTGACAGCACAGACTTTAGAAATGTTGTTCCAAGATTTAGTGAAGAAAATAGAAAAGCAAACCAACAATTAGTGTTGCTGTTGGGTGAAATTGCAAAGCAGAAAAATGCAACACCTGCACAAATAGCACTGGGTTGGTTATTGGCACAAAAGCCATGGGTCGTACCTATTCCGGGAACAACTAAATTGCATCGCTTAGAAGAAAACTTAGGGGCCGCCAAAATTGAACTCACTGCAAAAGATATCATTGAAATTGATACAGCTTTTGCAGCAATTCCTGTACAGGGAGCGAGGTATCCGCAAAACTTACAAAACAGAGTCGGAAAATAAAAATTAAACCCATCGTTATGAATACTTCCGATAATCAAAATACAATTTTTACCAAAGGAGAAAAAACCTCAGCTGATTACTTTACAGGAACCGCATGGTTGAATGTATTGGTTCCTAAAGATGAAACCGGAAATTACAGTATTGGTAATGTTCTGTTTGAACCGGGATGCAGAAATAACTGGCATACACATCCTGCAGGACAGATATTACTTGTTACCGAAGGAAAAGGATTCTATCAGGAAAGAGGAAAACCTGCAAGAACCATCGCTAAAGGCGATGTGATAGTGATCCCATCTCATGTTGAACACTGGCATGGAGCAAGAAAAGACAGTAGCTTTACCCATATTGCAGTCACGAATATTATCGAAGGAATTGCTGTGAATTGGCTGAATGCTGTTACGGATGAAGAATATCAAAGCTGTCATTAAAAAAGTAAGAATAACCTGTTAGCAGAATTTAAATTTTTAAAATCTATAAAGCCTCGGAGAGGCGATATTTTGGTAAAAACATGTTTAATTACGGAAATAAAGCTCCGTAGGAGCGGCAGTATAAAATAAAATGTCACCCCTCTGGGGTTTGTTAGCTTTATTTAATCATATTTCTACCAAAATATCGCTCCTATGGAGCTAAAATTTAAACAATAAATTAATTCAGCCAAAAAGGTTAAGAATAGTTTAATCACACAATTGTTACCTTTAAATGGAGACATGCGAACTTTATATGCATTAAACTGTTTTACTGCAATACCGAACTAAAAAACAATCAATCATATCATGGGAACAAAAAATGTAAAAGCTTACGGAACAGAAGCTGCAGATGCAGCATTGAAACAAATGCATATCGAACGCAGAGAACCAACTGCAAAAGATATTGAAATTGAGATCTTGTATTGCGGAGTTTGTCATTCCGATCTGCATACGGCAAGAAATGATTGGGGCTTTACGACTTACCCTGCTATACCCGGTCATGAAATTGTAGGAAAGATCACTAGAGTAGGTTCAGAAGTTACAAAACTGAAAGTGGGTGATTTTGCTGCCGTTGGCTGCCTAGTTGATTCCTGCCGCACTTGCGATAGTTGTAAGCAAGACCTGGAACAATACTGTTTAACAGGATCTACCGGAACTTATAACGGTGCTGATAAACATCTGGGAGGAATGACTTTCGGAGGGTATTCTGAAAAGATCGTTGTGGATGAACACTTTGTTTTGAAAGTACCTTCCAATCTTGATCTGGCAGCAGTTGCACCTTTGCTTTGTGCGGGTATTACAACATGGTCGCCGCTCAGGCATTGGAAAGCAGGAAAAGGATCTAAGGTTGCTGTTGTAGGATTGGGCGGATTGGGACATATGGCGATCAAGTTGGCAAAAGGTTTAGGGGCAGAAGTAACACTCTTCTCCAGATCACCCAATAAAGAAAAAGATGCTAAAGATCTGGGAGCAGATGCTGTTGTTATTTCAACAGATAAGGATCATATGAATTCTGTAAAAGGAAAATTCGATCTCATCATTGATACGGTTCCTTATGCACATGATCTGAATCCATATGTGTCTACTTTAAATATTAGCGGTACATTGGTGTTGGTGGGTTATTTAGGTGCATTGGAGCCCTTCTTGCATACCGTTCCAATGATCTTGGGAAGAAGAGCTGTAGCAGGTTCTTTGATCGGTGGTATTGCAGAAACACAGGAAATGCTGGATTTCTGCGGCGAACACAATATTGTATCAGAGATCGAAGTGATCAAGATGCAGGATATCAATGAAGCATATGAAAGAATGCTGAAAAGTGATGTTCATTATCGTTTTGTGATCGATATGGCTTCTTTGAAGAAATAAGAAGAGCAAGAAAAATATAAGGAACAATAAAAAGCACAGACTAAAAGGTCTGTGCTTTTTTATTTTCAGCAGTATACTTCTTAATAGGAATTGCCGGACAGTTCTTAGAATGCTTTTATTCAGGATTGTAATTTTTGGAATAATTTTTGAAATATTCCAGATTGAATTAAGCCATATCTTTAAGTAGTAATATTCCTAATATAATCTTCTGTATTTGATGAGAAATTGTATTGCATTTGTGATGCTTCTTTTCTGTTGTGTTCCGGTGTTCTCTCAAACACTTAAGGGAAAAGTGATCAATGCCGATAGTAAAGAGCCCTTGGAATCAGCTTCAGTTTATTTGAGTAATACATCCGTCGGTACTAATACCAATAAACAAGGAATATTTGATTTAACAGTTAACGGGGCCGGTAAATACCAATTGGTTGTTTCTTATATCGGGTATGAAACATATGTAAAGCTGATCAATTTTGCTCATCTGCCTGCGGATCTCATCATTCCATTAAAACCGAAACTCAACAAACTGGAAGATGTGGTGTTGGAACCTTACGAAACGAACGGTTGGGCAAAATGGGGCAGGTTCTTTACTGATCTTTTTATTGGTACAGCTTCATATACCTGGGATTGTGTTTTAAAAAATCCGGAAACAATCAAATTCAGGGACAGTAAGAAAGATCATAAATTATATGCTTATGCACGCGAGCCTTTGATCATTAAAAACAATTCACTTGGTTACGAGATTCAATATTCTTTGGAAGAGTTTGAATTCGATTTCGTTAAAAAAATAGTGATCTTCAACGGGTATCCATTGTTTAAAGACATGGCATTGGAACATCCTTCCAAAGCGAGAAGATGGCAGGAAAAAAGAAAGTATGTGTATGAAGGTTCGCTCATGCATTTCATGCGATCGTTCTTTGTAAATAAATTGGAAGAAAATGGATTTGAGATGCGAAGTCTTGCTATTATTCCCAATACTTTGAAATATAGGGCAGTGGAATTATTTAAAAGGAATAAGGATACCAGCATCATCAATAAGGTAGATTCATTTAGCAGAAGCGCACATGGAGTAATAGTAAAAACCACTATTAAGGAAGATTCGACTGAAATTTATCGAAATGCATTACAGCAGCCCGATACACTGATCAGTTATGCACTGATCCCTGCAGACAGTATTGGGTATGCCATCGACAGTTCAACTGCAGGATTTTATTCTAAAGATTCATTGGAAATAAACTATTTATGGAAAGAGGTACCGACTGAGTACAAAAAGCTGACTTTGATGCATAAACATGAAAAGTTTCCCGTGTCTCAATTCACTTTTATCAACAAAAAGCCCATTGAGATATTCCATAATGGAAACTATTATGGTCCTTCCGATCTGCAGATCACAGGATATTGGGCATGGTGGGAAAGCATATCGACCATGCTGCCTTTTGATTATTTGCCCCCAAAGAAAGAGTAAGAAACAGCCAGGTTTAGATGAAAAACCATTGCCGCATTTCAGTACTCAATAAATGGCTTTAAAATCCTCTGTGCAAAGCGCTATTTCTTGGTGGAAATGCTTTATTTCTTGTACGCGATGCTTCATTTCCTGATGGAAATGCGCTTTTTCCCATACGCATTGTATTATTTCTTGCTGGAAACGCTGTTTTTCCAATACGCAAAGCAGCATTGTATGGATATATTGTTTCATTGTATGGATACATTATTCCATTGTAAGGAAACATTGTTCCATTGTATGGAAACATTGTTCCATTGTATGGATACATTATTGCATTGTATGGTGACATTGTTTCATTGTATGGTTACATTATTCCATTGTAAGGATACATTGCAGTATTCAAAGGATAAAAAGCTGCTGGGCTCAATATGCTGCTATTTGTAAGATCTGATTCTGTTCAGTAAATGCCTTCCTTATAATCATTTCAATACAATTATATTTGCAGCTATGACACAAGAACAGATCAAGAGTATGAGGGACAGAGTAATTGTCCTGAGGAGGTTTCTTTGACGTCGAGAACCGAACATATAAGTTAGAAACTGATCGTCAGCTTTCGTTATCGGAGGGCTTTTGGGATGACAACAAAAGGGCCACCGGTATCATGAAGGAAATCAAGGTAAACGAGTATTGGTTGAAGTTGTATCAACAGGTGGAAGCATCGGTTGAAGACTTTGCCGTGCTCTTCGATTTCTGGAAAGCAGGGGATGCCAGCGAAGAAGAAACAAAGCAGGCTTATGATCAGGCATTGAAAGAAATAGAAGATGCTGAATTTAAGAGTACACTCAATCAGCCCGAAGATGAATTGCCTGCAGTTTTGCAGATCAATCCCGGCGCAGGCGGTACAGAAAGTCAGGATTGGGCTGAAATGCTCTTGCGCATGTACAGAATGTATGGTGATAAACAGGGATGGAAAGTGACCGAACTGGATTATCAGGAAGGAGATGGGGCAGGTATTAAAAGTGCCACATTGCAATTTGACGGCCCCTTTGCATATGGGTTTTTGAAAGCCGAAAGCGGAGTGCATCGTTTGGTAAGAATATCACCTTTCGACAGTAATGCAAGAAGGCATACCTCTTTTGCATCAGTGTATGTATATCCCCTGATCGATGACAGTATTGAAATAAATGTAAACCCGGCAGATGTTGAATGGGCTTTTTACAGAAGCGGAGGCAGCGGCGGACAAAACGTAAATAAAGTAGAAACAGCCGTTCGTTTAAAACATGGTCCCAGCGGTATCATTGTAGAATGTCAGCAAGCAAGAACCCAGGGCGAGAATCGTGAGTTGGCCATGAAAATGTTGAAGAGCCGATTGTACGACGAGGAATTAAGAAAGCGTCAGGAAATATTGAACGCCAATAATGCCGGCAAGAAAAAGATAGAGTGGGGCAGTCAGATCAGATCCTATGTTTTTCATCCCTATAAAATGATCAAGGATCACAGAACCGATTATGAAGTTGGTAATGTGCAGCCTGTTATGGATGGAGAGATCGATGGTTTCATCAAAGCCTTTTTGATGATGGAAAAGGAAACGGAGTAGGATAATTAGATATTTTCTATTTAATGCAAGTTTTTAGAAGAAATAGAACACGGATGACGCAGAAATTACAGATGAGAACGGATTTGATACCGCTTTGCGGTATGGCAGTGTAAATCTATTTTTTTTGAATAATGTTTAAACAAACTTCTGTGTAAATTAGTTTCATCTGTGTAATCCGTGTTCCATTCTTCGCTACAATACTAAATCGTTTTTCAGAGTTCTCAGATTACTTAACCTTGATATCCCCGTCCTTGATCATCTTATAAATGGTGGATTTGCCCATATCCAGTTTCTTTGCTACCAGCATGATATCCGAATCGTATTTGTCTAAGAAATACTGAATGATCTGCGCTTCGTATTCTTTGAGTGTTGTTTCTGTCGTTAACAGGCTATTGAAATTATTACTGTTCTCGATCATGATATCTTTCTCTTCGATTGTATCGCCATCAGACATCACAGAAGCCAATTCGATCATTGATTTCAGTTCACGCACATTTCCGGGAAAATGATAAGCACATAATTTCTTTTGTGCTTCGGGAGAAAGAGATTTTACAGCCAATTTATTCTCTTCACAGAATTGTTTCACAAATTGTTTGGCAAGGATCAATACATCGTTGCCTCGGTCTTTTAATGGGGGCAATTCGATTGGCAAACCTAATATTCTATAATACAGATCCTGTCGGAATAAGCCTGATTTTACCAGTTCCTGCAAATTGCGGTGTGTGGCAATGATAATCCGAACATCTATAGGAACAACCGTATTTCCACCTATTCGGGTCACTTCTCTTTCCTGCAGCACACGCAGGAGTTTTGCCTGCAAATGAATGTCCATTTCGCCGATCTCATCCAGAAAAATGGTTCCTTTATTAGCTTCTTCGAATTTACCCGTACGCTGACCGACAGCCCCGGTAAAAGCACCTTTCTCATGACCGAATAATTCGCTTTCCAGCAGATCTTTGGGTATGGCTGCTACATTGATCGCAACAAATGGTTGTTTGGCTCTTTGGGAATGGTAATGAATGGCTTTGGCAACCACTTCTTTACCCGTACCTGTTTCACCGGTGATAGAAACCGTGATATTCGTTTGTGCCGCTTTTTCGATCAATACAAAGGTCTTCTTGATGGCATCACTTTGTCCGAGGATCGTTTTAGAGAAATCGTATTGTTTTTTCAGTTCGCCCCTTAAATTCTCGACTTCTGTTTTCAATACCTTGATCTCATCCAAATGCTGTAATGCATTCCATAAACGATCATTTGTTTCTTCATCCTTCACGATATAATCGAATGCACCGGCTTTCAGTAATTTCAAAGCAGTACCAACATCTTCCTGGCCCGAAATGATGATCACTTTAGTATCGGGTGCAACTGCTTTTATTTTTTTTAAGACTTGTTCGCCATCGCTGTCGGCTAAGGAATAATCCAGCGTCACCACATCAGGGTATTCATGCAATGAATTGAAAAACTCCTTGGTTACTTCAAATCTTTTGATGGAATAATCAGGATTCAGCGAGAGAAAATGTTCCAGCATGGTACCATACCAACGATCATCCTCCAGAATAAAGATCTTTAATGTTTTATGATTTTTCATATGCACTGTTTAAAGATTCAGCGGGTATTAAGGTGAAAAATTGTTCTAGCGCTTTCTCATATTAAAAGTAAATCAAACTTCCGAGAATAGGAAAATGAATATTATTTCTGTAAAAAGGAGTTTGTTTCCATTTTTTAGAAAGGTTGTCTTATCTGTTTAAAATAAATATACTGATAATCAATTAGTTAAGATTATGGCATGGAATTCACTATTCCAATAGAAACTAAATAATAACCCTTAAAATAATCAAATGAAACTCCCCCTAAATTTTTTAAAGATCATTAGCAGCATTTCAATAGTAGCGATCAACTATGCTTTGCTGAATTAATTTATCTCACATTGTGAGATTTGTTAGAGGTATAGGATTTTAACAGACCCCGGCATGTTTCTACATGCTGGGTTTTTATCAATTGTTTATCTTAACTCAAGAATGAATCAAGAAAAAAAATGCAGAAATCAGAATATAAGATCGACAGATTCATAAGCAAAAAAATCAAGTTGTTGGGTTTTTTCAGCATCATCGCTTTGCTCTACATTCATAACGGATCGGGTGCAAATGCTGTTATGACTCCTTCCATGTTGGTTACAAAAGACTTTGAATGGAATGAAGTGGTGCAGAATTTTATCCTGAATGGGTTACTGCGGTTTCGTTTACCCTTCATGATGATCAGCTCGGGCTTTTTCCTTTTTTACCGTTCAAAAGGTTCTTATATAAAACTGCTCAGATCCAAATTCAGAACGATCATTCTTCCTTACTTTTTAATCAGTATAGCAGGACTATTGATCACCTACTTATTTGAAACATTTTTTGTTCCGCAAAATTCGATGTATGCTTTTTCAGGAATGATAGGAAAAAAAATGACCGATCTTTCATTTACTGAGATCATTTCTTATATCGTGAAGTCACCCATCGTTTTTCAGTTATGGTATTTGCGTGTATTATTTGTGCTCGTATTATGTGTACCGCTGATAAGATACCTGATCGCCAAGATACCGTTACTTTCTTTAAGTGCGATTTTACTGTTTTGGTTGTTTACCAATTATATCGGTGGCGGCGAGAATGACAGAGGCTATTTGTTTTTCTTTATAGGGGCCTATCTGGCCATCCATCAGGTAGATACTTCCAAAGAGTTTAAATTTTTCACAGCAAAAGCATCTTTAACCATTTTCATTTTTCTTTCGATCGTCAAGACCTATATCTGCTTTTATGCAACCCATTTATTCGGAACACATACTGCATTTTCAGTCTCCTTCATCTATAAACTGAACGAGATCTTGGGACTCTATGCCGTATGGTTCATTTTTGATACAGTACTATTGAAACTGATGGAAAAGGCATTCTGGATGCGGTTAACAGAATCATCCTTTTTCGTTTATGCATTTCATGCACCCTTGATCATTTTTTTGAATAATATCATAAAGCTTTCCGATAATGTTTTTTCGCATAATGGCATGTTGTCGTTTTTATTGCTACCAGTGATCGTTTTGATGATCACACTTCTCACAGAAGACATCATTAAAAGAATATCACTGAAATTCTATTCAATACTTACGGGAGGAAGGAGCAAAGCTGCTGCATTCAGGTTCGATACGGAAATATTCAGATTACCGCAACATTCATTCTCCAGGAAATTGGTATTGGTTGGCTCGTTTAGTTCTTTTATGATCATTGTAGTTGCAACTGCAGTGTTGTTCTACATCTAATTTATGGAATGATCATTTACGGTATTTCAACCATAAATAGCCGAAACTCATTGCTAATAATGAAGCAATCAGGACAGATATTTTTGCAATATCAATTTGTATCGCATTCTCGAATGCAAGTGTTGATATAAAGATACTCATGGTAAATCCAATACCTGCTAAGAACCCTGCACCGATCAATTTATTCCAACTGATATCTTTTGGCAGTTCTGCAAAACCCTTTTTTACAACATAATAGCAAGCACCAACTATACCGATTGGTTTTCCTATGCAGAGCCCCACGATGATTCCCCAACTCAATGTTCCTGTTAATAATTGCAAACTGTTTTGTGGAAATAAGATTGCCGTATTGGCGAGGGCAAAAATGGGAACAATAAGAAAATAAACAGGCAGATGAAACTTCTTTTCAAATGTCGATAATAAGTTATGAGGCATCATAAATGCAAATACAACACCGGCAACGGTTGCGTGTATGCCCGAATTAAACATACAATACCACAATAAAAAACCAAGTATCCACTGCACCGCACCAAATTTTGCTTTATATTTTTTAAGCAGGTGTAAGAAAAAAACAAGTACGGCACATAAAAGAATTAAGCCGAATTGAATATGACCACCGTAAAATAAAGCAATGATGATGATGGCACCGAGATCATCAATGATGGCAAGTGCTGTGAGAAAGATCTTAAGCGACACAGGAACTCTGCTACCTAATAAGGAAGCCACTCCTAAGGTAAATGCGATATCAGTTGCAGAAGGTATTGCCCACCCGCGCATGAATTCTGTTCCTCTGTTAAATTGGGTGAATAATATAGCAGGAATCAGCATTCCGCCAATGGCAGCTACAACAGGAAATAATGATTTTTTAAAAGTAGATAATTGACCTTCTACGATCTCTCTTTTGATCTCCATTCCTGCAAGAAAGAAAAATAAAGCCATCAGAAAATCATTGATGATCAGCAATGGAGAATTAGGCAAAGAAAGAGAACCAACATTTGCGAAATGATTTTCTGAACCATCGAAATGAAAGGACCAGAAAGCCCTGTACAATTCACCAAAATGTCCCATATTACTCAATAGTAATGAGATGGTGGTGCATACTAATAATGTAATTCCGATCGCACGACTGTCGTGCATGAACTCATTGAGCGGATCAACAAAATTTCGTTTAAAGAATTGTATCATGGACTAAAGATACAGTGGATCAATTGCAGAAAGAAAAACAATGTTTATGTTACTAATGAAGCCTTACATTAATTTGCAAGTATATCCAGTTTTGATTTTGGTCTTTTATCGTCTAACCACTGAAATTTCCGAACCTTTAAAAGATCATGATCTACCTGGCGCATGGGATACATGGTGCCCTGCAGGTTATTCACGAAAATAACTTTTTGTGGTTTGCCTTCATCAAAGTAAACATTGATGAGATCGGATGATGATTTATTTACCCCGACAAATTTTTTATTGTCATCCACAGCATAATAAACATTATCTGCAGGGCTTCCTTTTGTTTTCATGAAATTGATCTTACCTTCTTTGAAATACGCATTCATCGTATTACCCCTCACCTGATTGAAATATCCTTTTCCTTCCTTACTGATAGCCATTGCATTTTCAAATACATATAAACGTTGTGGCTTTTTATTGGCAAGAAACATATAAATAGTATCACCGGTTATCTGGTTTTCCTGTGTCCATGCCACGGGATTTTTGAATAAACGGAATGTGGAATCTTCCAGAGAATAGAAGAGACTGTCACCCAGTGCCTGCAAAGAATCAGAATATATTTTCACATGATAATAAGCTTCAAAGAAACGGTCTGTTGAACTATCAGCAGGTTCTGTTCTTTTCTCTTTTTGATCAGTTATAATAGTATCTCTCACTGTAGGAACTTCTCTGCTTTTTCTCAGATCACTTACTTTACCGGCATAGAGCGTATCTGCTGAAACATAGATAGTATCCTTATCCTGTTTGATGAACAGAATAGGTTTCTGTGTAGCAAGAAATGAATTCTTTTTCTTATTGGTCTTGATGTTATTGGCAATGATGTCATAACCACCAACAGAATCCTTGCTCCGGTAAACAGCGTTTCCCTGTGCTTCACCCAGACCTGTGGTATCATCAAATGCCATTTGATCGGCAGTAAAAGTATAGGTACTGTCATCGATGAAGGGGCGTTGCAGAAAATTTCCTTTTTTATTCTTTACATCATAATATCCATCTTTTGCTTTGATCGTTCTTTTACCCATCACGATCACCGAAGGGGCAACAATATTGGTGATCTCTGTATTGATATTATACAATAAGGTATCGGTAGTGATCTTATATTCAGGATCGGTCAACACCACTTTCTTTTTAAAATAAACATCTCTTGTGTCTCCGTAATAGATGCCTTCGGTACTGGTGAGAACGGTTTTTTTATTGACCACTTTTCCGCCTTTGAAATACTTGCCGATCTTGAATTGTGTATCGTATTCCAGTTCATTGGTAGTCAAAATTCCTTTTCCATCAGTTAGCTTTACTTTTTGTTTGAGGTATGATTTCTTTTCTTTTCCCAGATATTTCAAATACTCCGAATAGACCTGCACGCTATCCGCATCATTGATATGAATATTGCCGAAGGCTTCGAGTATATTGTCCTTTTGATTGATCACTATACTGTCGGCATCAAACAAGATTTTTTCCTGTTGCACATGTGCATGCCCAACGAGTGAAACAAACTTTCCTAAACTGTCTTTATCCTGAAAATTATATTTATCTGCTTTGATGATCCGTATGGTGGTACCGGGTGCAACACTATCAGTCACTCTTTGTGCCATAACGGTATTTGCTGTTAAAAGCAGCAAGAAAGTATATAAGATGGATCGGATCATTATTGTTTGATTGAATCAGCAAGGGGTGCAGTGAGCGGAGTTGATTTGTCTTTTTTCCCGAAGACAGAAACATTCACATATCGTTTTGGATGCGTTTTAAGATCATCCATTAAAATATTAGCACTGCGAACAGTATTCGTAAGATTAGTGTATAACACTTTATCATTCACCAATAAACCCAAGCTGCCTTCTTTTGAATTCACTTTGGTCAATACAAGATTCAGGTTTTCGGCAGCGGCCTTGAGTCCGGCAATGGATCCGTTGATATCTGCAGTTGCAAGATGATCGGTTGTTTTTTCAACGTTGCTCAACACCTGCGTCACTTTAGCATTGTTATCAGCAAGATTCTTAGAAACGTTGTTGATATTGTCGACTGATTGTGCAATTGAACCGCTTTGTTCATTCAGCATTGCCTGAATGGCGGCAGAAGATTTTATTAAACTGGCAGTTATAGTATTGACATGTGCAATTACTTCCTGTAAATTATTTTTTGTAGTTGGATCGAAAATGGTATTGATATTTTTCAATACATTATCCAACGAAGTGATCGTTACCTTTAATTGATCGGCTACCGGTGTTAACTTACTGGTGAATGCATCCAACAAACCCGGTGATGATTTTGTGTGAATGCTGTCGCCCGACATTAAACCAACTTTACTGTTACCTAATACGATATCAATGCTGGGAGTACCTAAAGGATCTTTGATGATCTCTGCAAAAGAATTATCCGGGATATTGTAATAGTCTTTTAATTTAATTGCCACACTGATGCTTGTTACGGTCTTATCAACGTTTTCAATTTCATATACAGTACCTACCTGATAGCCGTTAATATATACGGGATTCGATACCATTAATCCTTTAGCATCGGGATATTTTGCATAAATAAAATTTCCGGTTTTGAATAAACTGCGCCCTTTCAGAAAGTTGAAGCCTAATATCATTAAAGTAATAGCTATGGCAGTTAATGCCCCAACTTTGGTTTCGTTTGATATCTTCATAAGTACAAATCTAAGGTTTCTTAGATTCTCCTTTTATTTGTATGCTGTTAAAAATTAATGGGCTTTTGTAGATTGGTTTAACACACAATTTCTACAGGCTGTCCTGTGGTATTTATTGATCGCATCATCCAGGCTAACCTTTTGCATATTATTACACTTGCTGATGCTGGGGCAGGAGGGTGATTTGTGATAGTAGCTGGTAGATTCACTATAACAAATCAGGATAGATGTGTCAGGTTTGGCAGAGGTTTCTTTTTTTTGCTGGCCTGAAATACCGATATGAAAAGAAATAACGAAAAAAAAAGAAAACATAAAAAGCTGTAAAAACTTTTTCATGCAGGCAGAGTTTGTATAAATATATAGATATTGACAAATACTATCAATGATATCAATAATATTTTATTGATATCGTGTTGCAAATAGGCTATAAAAGTGAATGGAAAGGACTTTGTTATTTCTGGGTACCCGGTTTTGCAGGAGCTGGCTGCTTATTGCTGAGTGAGTATCTATACCTTTTCAGCGCTTTTACAATGGTTTCGGCAGTTTCCTGCTGTCCCTGTTCACTCATTAAATAAGTTTCTTCATCCGGATAGGACAGAAAACCAACTTCGATGAGAATAGCCGGCATAGCTACAGCCTGCAAAACCCAGATCCCTTTCTCATCTCTTTGTTTGGCACCACGGCTGACACGCCCTGCTTTTTCGAATTCTTCCTCAACCGTATAAGCCAGATTACGGCTTCGTTCGGCGTATTGCTGGGTCTTTAAGGAAAGTGCGATCATCCTGGCAGGATCTGAATCATCAAAGCTTTTGAACAAAGCGGTATCCACAAAATCATTTTCACTTAATGCTTCTTCTTTTTCGTTGGTTTTGCCTACTCCCCATAAATAAGTCTCTGTACCGTGAGCCGGGTTAGGGGTTGTCCAGTAATGATATTCCGGGACCTTTTTAGTTGTTTTTTTACCTTTCTTTTTTACTGTTTTAGTGGTGTAACCAACAATTTCTGAATGTTTGATAGGGCTTACATCATTACAATGTATCGAAATGAACAGATCGCCATGTGCTTCATTGGCTTTATTGGCTTTTACAATGGGGCTATCAAAGATATCAGAGGTCCTTGTCATCACTACTTCAATATCCGGCATTTCAAGATTGATTTCCTTTTCCAGTTTCAAAGCAACAGCCAACGTAATATCTTTTTCTTCTACATGAGGTCCTCTGCCGCCGTAAAACTTACCTGACAAATAGCTGGGGCCACCATGGCCTGCATCGATCACAATTCTTTTGAGCGGCTGTTTCTGTTGTATATTTCCTTTCTCCTTATCGGTAAAAGAATAAAGAAAAAATGTTATAAAAAATAGAAATATTATCGACCAAAGGTTTCGAAACATCATATCAATTCGTTAAAGGGTTATACTATTAAATACTATTTACAACTTAGCACCTATTTTTGCGCATAGCTAATATGATCCATTCCGGTAAAATTAACGTAAAAACCTTTGCAGGTATTATAGTATACAGCTGTTTGCTGCTTATTTCTGTGCAAGTAAGGGCAAGGAAGGACATAAGTAATGGATATCACCCATCATTAACAGTTTTTTTAGATACAGTTCCTCCTTCTAAAGGTTCTTCCAAAAAACTTAAAGCAAAAGATACAACAACTTTATCCTTAAAGAACAAGCAAGATACTTTATCAAAAAAAACAGATAGTGTAACGCTCAGCAAAGTAGATACTTTGAATATTTCGAAAGATTCGCTCGATGCTCCTGTAAACTATGTTGCCAAAGATTCAGGAGTACTCATTATTCCTACAAAGGAATTCATTCTATACGGCAAATCGAATGTGAAATACACTGATATGACCCTAGATGCTGCCGTTATTAAATACGACCAGCAAACACAATTGATAAAAGCATACGGTACACTAGATACGAGCAATAATCCCGAAAGTAAGCCTACCATGAAGCAGGGTGAGATGAAATCGATCAGTGATTCCATTTTGTTCAGTATGAAGACCATGAAGGGTTTAACTCAAAACACCTATTACCAGCAAGATGAATTCTTTGTAAATGCCAAAGTGTTGAAGAAAGTAGATAAAGACGTATTCTATGGGTATGGTGCTATTTTTACCACTTGTAATCTGGATACTCCGCATTTTGCCTTTCGAACCAGAAAAGTGAAGATCATTAATAATAAAATGGCAATCAGCGGACCTACTTCCCCTGAATTTGAAGGTGTTCCTGTTCCCATAGGTATCCCGTTTGGTATTTTTCCTTTGGTAAGAGGACGGCATTCAGGAATTTTAACACCTACATTCATTGCCAGCGAAGATTTTGGTTTTGGATTGGAAGGTTTGGGATTTTATAAGGTAGTAAACGAAAATCTGGATGTTACTATCAGAAGCAATATTTACACCTACGGGGGGTGGAGTTTGAATATAAGCCCCAAATATTTTAAACGATATAAGTATACGGGTAGTTTGAATGTGACTCTACAGAATACCAAGATATTGAACAGATCGGGAACCAGTCCAGATGAATTTACAAGTACAAAATCATATATGATCAACTGGAGTCATAATCGGGATAACAAAGCAAGACCGGGAAGTACATTTAATGCCAGTGTAAATTTCGGAAGTTCAAAATATAATCAGTCATTGGTCAATAATCCTACCCAGAATTATATGAACCAATTAAACTCATCTATCAGTTATACAAAAGATTTCAGAGGCAAGGCAAATTTTTCAATGAATCTGAATGCCAATCAAAATAGTGTAACAAGATTGGTGAACCTTAATTTCCCAACAGCCAGTTTAAATGTTGTTACTAAATATCCATTTCAAAAGTTAGAAAAAGTAGGAACCCCAAAATGGTATGAAAATATCGGGATAGGGTATACGGGAAACGTTCAGAATATGATCTCTTATTATGATACGGCCGGTGTGTCTTTTAAAAGATTAATGGATACGCTGCAATGGGGCGCAACACATGCAATCCCTATTTCCTTAACATTACCACAAATTGGTGCAGTAACGATCTCGCCATCTGTTTCTTTTGAAAATCATTGGTATGGACAAAAGATCATCAGAAGTTGGGATAGTGCGAATTCTAAAGTGGATACATTGGTCTCAAAAGGTTTTTATACTTCTTCTCAGATGTCTTTTGGCATGAGTGCCAGCACCAGAATATTCGGAACCTATAAATTTAAGCATTCAAGTTCAGTGCAGGCCATAAGGCACGAAATAAGGCCCACATTCAGTATTAACTATAAGCCCGATCTGGCAGGCAAATATTTTTATTCAACAAGAGTCGATTCTGCCGGTCACTATTTGCGATTCTCTCAATTTGACGGAGTGATACCCGGTGCATTTTCCGAAGGAGCATTTGGAGGGATGAGTTTTGGTGTCGATAATCTGTTAGAGATGAAAGTGAAGGATAAAACAGATACTTCAGCAAAGGCAACCAAGAAAGTAAAACTGATCGATGGCTTTGGTTTTAATTCCTCCTATAATTTAATGGCAGATAGTTTTGCTTTATCACCTTTTAGCTTTTACGCCAGAAGTACTTTATTTGAAAAAGTAAATATCTCTGCAAGTGCAACTTTAGACCCTTATGCTGTGGATACTTTTGGTTTCAGAAAGAATGTATTAATGTGGAAGAGCGGGAAACTGGGCAGAATAACCAATGGAAACATTGCGATTTCAACCTCATTTAAAAGTAAACCCAAAGATCCGAAAGCTGATAAAGACAGGATCCCTGTTGATCCTTTCATGACACCCGATGAACAACAACGGCAATTGCAATTTGCTAGAGCCAATCCGGCTGAGTTTACGGATTTTAATATTCCATGGTCCATTAACCTTTCTTACTCGCTTAATTTTGCTCAACAATTGCAAGCTAAAACTACAGGAGGGGGATATACCTATATAACGCAGATCTATTCAACTTTAAATGGTGGAGGTGATTTCGCTTTAACAGAAAAATGGAAAATGGGGGGAAATGGTTATTTTGATTTCAATTTGGGAAAATTACAGCAGTTTAGCATGTTCATTACCCGAGAAATGCATTGTTGGCAATTGGCAATAAATGTTACTCCAATTGGGTTGTACCGCTCTTTCAGTATTACATTGAATCCTAAATCGGGCATTTTACGTGATATGAAGATCAACAGAAACAGAAGCTACAGCAATTATTGATTGGCTTCGTAATGATTCCACATGATCTTGAATACTTTATCCTTCAATTCATCAGCTGTAATATCTGTTGCATCAACGGGGGGAAGAAAATCCAAACGTAATTTGTAAGGCCATAAATAGAATTTCTTATGAATAGGCATTGCTTTTCTTGTATTAAAGATAACAGCAGGCATCAAAGCTGTTTTTGTGTCCACTGCCAGTTTAAATGCTCCGGAATGAAATTTTTTTAAAGGATCCTGGCTTCTGTTCCGTGTTCCTTCGGGGTAGATGCACATATGGATACCTTGTTTCAATACTGATTTCATTTCTTCAAAACTTTTGCGTCTGCTGGCATCACTGTTTCTGTCAACTATCACTGAACCTTTCCGGTAAAACCATCCAAATAGGGGGATCTTTGTAAAGGAAGATTTAGCAATTGTTTTATTGCCTGCGGGAATGCAGGGTGCAGACAAAGGAACATCTAATAAAGCATTGTGATTATAAGTTACGATATAGGCCATATCCTTTTTAAAATATTCCTTGCCATTCACCGTAACCGGACATCCTATAATATGCAACCAGAAAGTCATCCATATTCTTGAAATAGCTATAAAAATATCCTGTCCTTTCTTGCCGGGGATCAAATAACAAAGCATGGATGGAATAAAAATGATAAAAAATGTTGAAGCAAAACTTAGTAAGCCCCATAAAGCCCAGATACGACCTAAAATTTCTTTTATTATTTTCATACAATATTTTTAAATGGCCCAATTGATAGGATCCAATCCCTGATTCATTAACAGTTCATTGGTCTTACTGAAATGTTTACATCCGAAGAAACCGTTAAATGCACTGAAAGGAGAGGGGTGTGCAGCTTTCAATACATAATGTTTTGTTTCATCGATCAAGACCTGCTTTTCTTGTGCAAATTTACCCCACAATAAAAAAACAACGCCTTTCTTTTCATCCGAAATTTTTTTTATTACTGCATTTGTAAATTCCATCCATCCAATTTTAGAATGACTGGCGGGATCATTTGCCCGAACAGTTAAAACAGCATTCAACAATAAGACACCCTGTTCAGCCCATTTGGTCAAATTGCCGGTTAAAGGAATTGTCATGCCTACATCTTTATTCAATTCCTTATAAATATTAACAAGTGATGGAGGCGGAGGGATACCATCCGGTACACTGAAACTTAGTCCCATTGCCTGTTTCGGTCCATGATACGGATCTTGCCCCAAAATCACCACTTTTACTTTGTGGAATGGGGTTTTATCAAATGCATTGAATATGAGAGATCCGGGCGGATAAATGACCATGCCTGTTTCTCTTTCGGTCTTCAGGTGTAAAACGATCTGTAAGAAGTAAGGTTTACTGAACTCCTGACTCAATACTTCTTTCCAGCTTGATTCTATTTTTACATCCATAAAGAGTGTTACTGTTTTTCGCAACGAATGTACTGAAAACAAAAAACGAAGCCATGAAGACTTCGTTTGTGATCCGGATTGGAACTAACTTCTTATCATCTAATACACTGTAATTCAATAAACAATATAAATGAATTTTACTTTGGGTGAACTCCTGGTGAACAAACTCCGCTTTTTCTCATTCTTCTATCACTTTCTGTCAAATTCTTTCGCAAAGGTAATTATTTATCGGAAATACTACTAAAGAAAGCTAAACACAGAACTAACTTTAATCATTCTCATTAGGGCAGGGAAATGTCATATGCGAATGCAGGTAGCAACGCAGCAGTTAATGAAGTATATGTAGGATTAAAACTAATGACTGTTCCTTTCTCAAAATGACTCAAAAACTGTCATTACCCTTCAGTCTGAAAACTTTCGTCTGTAACTACTATAAATCGAATTGTCTTTAAAAAATACTCACTAAATCTTTTACTATGAGAGAAATAAAAGAAATGAAACAATCCATCGCGGAGGCTTCCACACATGATGTGTTTAATTGTCTCAGTTCATTACCTGCCTATTCAAAAATCCTGTTGGAGAATACTGATGTAAAACCCTATACCGAATTTTTGAAATGGCTGCTTGAGAAAAACTTCTTCAGGGACTCTCAGGAAAAGGTGTCAATAAAAAAAATGGCCACTGATGTTAATAGCGACTCTATTAAACTCAGTAAATGGATTAAGCAAATCTATATGGCTATTTTTGATCTAAATGAACAAAGGCCTGACTTGTTCCAACAGGGAGGGGTGAAAGTGACTTTATTCCTGCGATACTTTGAACGTGCCTGCAATTTCTCCATTTCAATTCCACTGCTACCAAGGGAATTTGAATCCTTCTATTTCTTTTTTGTAAATGTAGTGATGGATGTACATCATTTTTGGGTTAAACGGATTGTACATGAAGTTGGAAGCGAAACTTCTATTGCATTGGAAGGAGGGTACTTGAATCGTTACCGGGAATTTGCTCTTGAAAAGGCATTGTTTCAGGGAAAGTTGGGATTAATGGATGTCATTAAAAAGGATTCCTTTGAGATAGACAAAGAATTAAAAACTATTTACAGAGGCTAATCGGACCAGCAATTTTTTTTGATCTTTCATTTTACCTGAACTTTAAACATTTAGTTCAGGCTGATCAATATTGTTACTTTTCATATGTTTTATGAAAGGCTTTTGTGAGGATTCCCTAATTAAATAAAATATCTTATTTTTAAAATCAATTTTATTCAATGGAATATCTAAACGAATTTCACAAGAAAGCAACGGAGAAGGCTTTAAAAGGACTACAAACTCAGCCGCAATCTACTTCATTAGAAGAAACATTGCGGATTATGAGAGAAACCTCAAAGGGGACAAGGTTCTCACGGGAGAGCGACAATAGCGTAAAAAAGGAAGAAAAATTAGATTTAGAATAAAATCTCTATTTTTTGAATCGTAAAAGGCACGATTTGTTTGTTTAGCAATTACGGCTTTTCTATTTAAAATAAAGTGTAGGATTTGACATTTTAGCACTTACGATCTTTTATTAATTCTTTGCCGCTTTGACCAAGAGAATTCTTGAATCATTCTTTAGTGGACTGACGTAACTTTTCTTCAATTGACTTAATTAGCAGATCCAAAAAATAAGCGTTGTTAATTGTACCCTCAATCAGTTTTAAATCAATCTTTCGATGTTTTAATCCTTTGGATAATAAGAGGGGACGGTTTGATTGAAAACACAGCGTTTTGTTATGCGCCATAATCCGGATATGCTCTAATTGGCGAGACTGTTGAATAAGTAGCGCATGGTATCGATAGATTTTTCGATCAAATATGATTTTCATGACCCATTCCACATTGCAATGTTACTAAATAATTTAGTAATTAATGACTTAAGTGCAAGCACCGGTCAAATTGACCACCCCTGAGATGATTTAGCAGACCGATGCAATCCGATTCAAATTGACCACCTCCGTCCGGTGCAAATTGACCACCTAAGAAGAAAATAGAGTTCATGTTGTTAGGAACCATAACGTTGAGATTAAAACTCAACATTAATGGCAAACAATCCGATCAGCATGATTAAGATTAGACAAATTCTTCGTTTACACTGCCAGGGATACAGCAAACTCAAAATAGCTGCGCAAGCAGGTATATCCCGTAATACACTTAAGAAGTACATCAAAGAATTTACAGCCATCAGATTGACCTTTGATGAGATTAATGAACTAAGCGATAAAGAATTAGAGGATCTGTTTGTAAAGGGTGAAGAGAAGCCTTTAAATGAGCGGCTGCAACTGTTATTTAATCTCTTTCCTGCAATGGATAAAGAGTTGAAGAAAAAAGGCGTTACCCGTCAATTGTTATGGGAAGAATATAAGCGCACAGATCCTGATGGTTTAGGCAGAAGCCAGTTCAACCATTACTTTACTCAGTGGAAGGCACAGGTAAACCCTACCATGCACATGGAGCATAAAGCAGGCGACAAGCTCTATGTTGATTTTGCAGGTGATAAGCTTAGTATTATCGATCAGCAAACAGGAGAGATAAAACAAGTAGAAGTATTTGTTGCCATTCTTGGAGCAAGCCAGTTAACCTATGTAGAAGCTGTGATGACACAGCAGAAGGAAGATTTTATTGCTGCTTGTGAAAACACCTTGCATTACTGTGGCGGTGTGCCTGCAGCTATTGTACCTGATAATTTAAAATCAGCTGTTACCAAAAGCAGTAAGTATGAACCTACCCTAAATGAAACCTTTGCTGATTTTGCAGAACACTACTCAACAACTATTCTTCCTGCAAGAGCTTACAGGCCCAGAGATAAAGCACTCGTTGAAAATGCTGTAAGAATTATCTACTCACGTATTTATGTGAAAATAAAAAAGGGAACATACCACTCTTTAGAAGAGCTGAATGCAGCGATAAGAGTTGAGTTGGAACTGCATAACAATGCTCACCTAAGAGGCAGGAACTATAGCCGCAGGCAGCAGTTTGATGAAGTTGAAAAAAATATACTGATGCCATTACCGCCATTACGCTACGAGATGAAAAAGTATCAGTATGCTACTGTAGCTAAAAACGGACATGTAGGTCTTGGTACTGATAAACATTACTATAGTGTTCCTTATAAATTTATCGGCAAAAAAGTAAAGATTTTATTCTCCCGCCATAGCGTAGAGATTTATTATAATTACGAACGTATCGCTCTGCATAACCGAACTAAAAGCCCTTATCAGTACACTACAGAGAAAGAACACTTAGCATCTACTCATCGTTTTGTAAGTGAGTGGACACCCGAAAGATTTATATCATGGTCAGTAGTGGACTACCATTCACATACTTATTCCTCCGAAATAAATCAGATATTCAACGTGATCCCGAAACTCTTGATCTCCGTTATTACAGCGGTGGTCATACATCAATATTTCATGGAGAAAGAACTTCAAAAGATCATTACCAACCAAAAAGCCGAACTGGAAAATGCTAATCTGCAACTGAATCAGAGCAATACCGAATTGAATAAATTCATCGGCATGGCTGCCCATGATATCCGGAACCCTGTTGGCAGTATTCAGATGTTTGCAGAAATGTTATTGGGGAAAGAGTCCATCACAGAAGAAGATAAGGGCTATATAAAAATGGTAGAAACGGCAGCAGCTCATTCGCTGCAGATCTTGAACGATACTTTAAATATCAGCAAGATCCAATCGGGTACGATCTCCATGAATAAAACAAGGTCCAACTATATTTCTTTCATTAAAGAATCTGTTGCCCTGAATAAGTATCTGGCCGATAAAAAAAATCAGACCCTAGAGTTCGAGAGCAATATTGATGCATTGGAAATGCTGTTTGACTCAAGTCGCATGACGCAGGTAATCAATAATTTGCTCACCAATGCGATCAAGTATTCTAATATGAATACAAATATTACCGTAAAAGTAGAATACAGCGGAGAAAATAAGGAAAGGGTATTGACCGAAATCCAAGATCAGGGATTAGGGATCGATGAAAAATATCATGCTACCCTTTTTGATCCCTTCACCACTACTGCCAACCTGCCTACCAATAACGAATCCAAGACGGGATTAGGTCTTGCTATCGTAAAAAAGATCGTGCAATTGCATGATGGAACGATTGCATTTACCAGCGAAAAGGGCAAGGGTTCAAATTTTTATTTTTCCATTCCTATAGAATAGTATCAACGATTTTATGGTAACATTTTTTCAGGAAAATTTGCACAGATCATTGTATGATCACTCCCTTGATTAAATCTAACAGTACCGGATCTATTGATCGGGGATCTTCAAAAAATCCGCTTTGAAAATAAATGTTAAATAAAAAAGGATGTTTTTTATTTTCTATGAGCGGTAACTTATAAACTTCTGCAGCGTTTTACTTTGTGTGTAATATCATGAAGATGCTGTTTAAAAGAGTAATGATCTTTTTTATTTCCCTCTTATCGGTTGTTGCTTTTTCTGCATCAGCACAAACCCCTGTTCCTAAACAGATCGCTGCAAAACGAATTGTTGGCACTATCAATATTGATGGTGAGTTAAATGATAGTGCCTGGCAAAATGCGCCCATCGCTAAGGAGTTTATTGAGTTGAGACCCAATCCTTTTAAAAAGGAGAGTCATATAAACCGAACTGAAGTATATTTTTTATACAGCAATGAAGGTGTGTATATCGGCGGCTATTGCCATGAAGCAGCAAGAGATAGTATAGCAACAGAATTGGCAGGCAGAGACGGGTTCGGGAACAATGATTTTATCGGGATCATTTTTGATACTTATAAGGATAAGCTGAACGGGTTCGAATATTTTGTTACACCTCTGGGCGAACAGATGGATGCAAAATTTTCACCCAACCCCAATGGGAACAGTGAAGACTTTAGTTGGAATGCAGTTTGGAAATCGGCTTCTAAGATCAAGAATGACGGATGGACCTTTGAAATATTCTTACCCCTTTCGGCGATCCGCTTCAGTACGGCAAATGTTCAGGACTGGGGATTGAATATCGTAAGACGAAGACAAAAATCTTCCGAACAATTATTCTGGAATCCGGTCGATCCCAATGTGAACGGGTTTCTCACACAGGAAGGTTTCTGGACGGGGCTCGAAAATATTAAGCCACCGATACGCCTGCAATTCTCCCCTTATCTTTCTACTTATGTCAATCACTATCCCTATAACGACCCTGCCATCAGTAATACAAAGAGCAGCGTAAATGGTGGTATGGATGTAAAGTATGGCATCAACCAAAGCTTTACTTTGGATATGACATTGATACCGGATTTTGGACAAGTTCAAAGTGATAATCAGGTATTGAATCTTACTCCTTTTGAAGTGAAGTATAATGAGAACCGCAGCTTTTTTACGGAAGGCACAGAATTGTTCACCAAAGGAAATCTTTTTTATAGCAGAAGAGTAGGCGGCGTGCCCATACACCACGACGATGTGGTAAATCAATTAGCCAGTAACGAACATATTGTAGACAACCCTACCGAATCAAGATTATTGAATGCCTCGAAAATATCGGGACGTACCAGGGGGCAGTTGGGTATCGGTTTTTTTAATGCAGTTACCCAGGCCATGTACGCTACCATCGAAGATGATAAACATAATACACGAACCGTTCAAACAGCACCGCTAACCGATTATAATATTGTTGTATTGGATCAAAGTCTGAAACACAACAGTTCCGTTTCCTTTATCAATACTGCGGTCATGCGAAGCGGCAGTGATTATGATGCTGATGTTACGGCTTTCTTATTCGACCTCAATAATAAAAAGAATACGTACGAATGGCAGGGGAAAATTGCTACCAGTTCTCAGTTTGGTTTGAATGGACAAAATACGACCGGCTATTCTCATAAAACATCTTTAGCTAAAACAAGCGGGAGATTTACTTTTCAAATCACTCAGGAACTGCTGAACGATAAATTCGATATCAATGACCTGGGTATTTTGTCTTATAATAATTACCTCGATCATAATCTCTATCTCGGGTATAAATGGATCAAACCTACCAAGTGGTATAATAGTATGTATCTGAATTTTAATGCAGATTATATGCGAAGATATTTGCCCTCCGACTTTCAGAGCGCCGATTTCAATATGAATGTAAACGGTCAGTTGAAAAATCTGGGTTATGCATTTCTAAGTATTTGGTATGATCCAACGGGGAATGATTTTTATGAACCCAGAACGGCAGGCAGGGTCTTCCGGTCATCAGAAGCAAAAGGGATCGATGTGTATTACGGCAGTAATCAGGCTAAAAAGTATACCTACAATATAGAACTATTGCATGCCATCCGAACTTTGGAAGACGGGCGACGCTACGATATTCGTCTTACCAACAAATACAGATTTAATAATAAATTATCGCTTGAATACGATCTGTTCTATCAGTTCATTCACAACAGCGTTGGTTATGCCGATATAGATGTGAATGATATCATTTTTGGCCGAAGAGAATTAACGACAACTGAAAACATTCTGAATATCAAATATAATTTTACCAAAAAGATCGGGATCACCACACGTATCAGACATTATTGGAGCAAAGTAGATTATAGAGAATATTTCACCTTGCTGCAAAACGGCGATCTGGGGAAAAATAATACCTATACCGGTAATGCCAATAACAATTACAACGCATTTAATATCGATGCCGTCTTTAACTGGGAATATGCCCCGGGAAGTTTTATCAATATTGTATGGAAAAATGCGGTCTATACTTCCGACAGCAATGTTGATCAAAGGTATTTTTCTGATCTGGGTCAAACTCTAAGCTCACCGCAAAACAATAATCTGTCCTTTAAGATCCTGTTCTTTATTGATTACCTGAAATTGAGATCAAAAAGTAATTTTAAGTCATAGTTTCCGACCTTTTATAAATATGCATTTTCATTATCATGCTAAACCAATTTTACCGATGTTCAAATAGTCCCATGGTTTAGAAAAATAGAAGAAATGAATAGGACTTTTATGTATCATCTCAAATTAAATCAGTAGACTAATTTGTATCGTTAGTTTATTTCAAAACTTTTATAGATAACATAAGGGATTCTGTTATCGTTATTATGTCCCCAATTCACTTCGAATTGGGGCTTTTTTTAAGCATCTTTTTGTGGATACTGATATAAATCGAATGATCCAATTACTTCATTAACTGCTTCATCTGATATTTGTATTGCAAGACATATAAAAGGTCATTTAAGACCTATTTTTAGTTTTGTATATTGTGTCAAATGCTATCAAATAGGTCATATTTGTCTCAATAAAACTACCTTCCTTATGGGAGATTTGTTTAATGAGAGATAGCAGCCATGATTTATTCTTAAAGGGGGTGGGCAATAATGTTCGTCGCTATAGGAAAGAAAAAAAGTATACAATGGTAAGCCTTGCCTTTGATACAGATATGGAATATCGTCAAATAGGAAGAATAGAGAGGGGAGAGATCAATACTACTATTATTTCAATGCTACGAATTGCACTTGTTTTAGAAGTTGAACTTCATCTGTTTTTTTTAATGTAACAGGGCTGCTGCTGCTCGTCAATTTACCTGCGTTCAATATCTTTAGCCAAATCATTCTTTAGATTGCTGCTTTAAACTGTTCAGTCCTGCAGACATTCCATAAATAAAAACCACCCGATAAGTTAGATACCTGATCAAATCCGTTTTGAAGTAAAATTCTTTGCGCCAGGTATCCTCTTAACCCGGCTTCGCAATAAATATAGATCTGCTTGTCTTTGGGTATTTCGGGTAATCTCTCCCTGATCTCATCCACAGGAATATTGATAGCCCCTTCAATTTTGCCTTTTTCAAACTCATCAACCCTTCTAACATCTATCAAAAGTGCATCCTTCGTTATTTTGTCTAATTCATTCCAGTAAAATACATGCAGCCTTTTCAGTAAAATGTTTTCGGCAACAAAACCGGCCATGTTAATGGGATCTTTCGCAGAAGAATAAGGGGGCGCATATGCATGTTCAAATTCCACCAGTTCATAGATAGTGCTGTTTCTTTTAATGGCTGATGAAAGAATATCTATCCTTTTGTCCACACCATCAAAACCTGCAATTTGTGCACTCAATAAACGCCCGTCTTCAGGAGAGAAAGTGATCTGTATACTCATTTGTTTTGCACCGGGATAATAACCCGCATGCGAGCCATTATGTGTGGTGGAAACAATATGTTTGATATTGGCTGTTGTTAAATGTTTGGAAGCAGTGCCCGCAGTTGCCACGGTCATATCGAATACTTTCACAATGGCGGTATTGATGGCGCCATGATATTTTTGAACATTCCCCAACACTATATTATTGGCACAGATCCTTCCCTGTTTATTGGCAGGTCCTGCGAGATAAGTGATCATGGATTGCTGCGTGATGGGATTCTTGAATTCGATTGCATCACCCACAGCATAAATATCCGGATCGGAGGTTTGCAAATATTCATTCACCCAAATTCCTTTTGCATCACCGATCTTTAATCTTGCTGCAGCGGCTAATCTTGTATCGGGTTTAACACCGATGGAAAGGATCACAATATCGGCATCGATCACATCTCCCGATCTTAAATGAACTTTTAACTCATCAGCACCTTTAGTAAAACTGGTAACTGCTGAGTTTAAACGGAGATCCACATTTTTAGATCGGATATGTTGCTGCACAATGGCTGCGATGGGAAAATCGAGCGGTGCCAGTATCTGATTGCCCATTTCAATGATGCTTACATGCAGTCCGAGCCCATGCAAACTTTCTGCCATTTCCAGACCAATGAATCCTGCACCTATTACAACTGCTTTTTTAATATTCTTTTGCTGCACATAACTCTTGATATAATCCGTATCCTTTACATTTCTTAATGTAAAGATCCCTTCATTATTGATACCCGCTAATGGCGGCCGAATGGGCTCGGCACCGGGGGATAAAACCAGTTTATCATAAGTTTCTTCATATACTTCACCCGTTCTTTGATCCTTTGCCGTTATCTTTTTTGCGACTGCATCAACAGCAGTTACTTCGGTCTGCACTCTAACATCAATATTGAATCTCTGGTGAAAGGAAGCTGCTGTTTGTACAAACAATTTATTTCGGTCCTTGATCACATTGCCGATATAATAAGGAAGGCCGCAATTGGCATAAGAAATATATTCTCCTTTTTCGAAAATGATGATCTCTGCGTGTTCATCCATTCTTCTTAATCTTGCTGCCGTACTTGCACCACCGGCTACCGCGCCTACAATAATGTATTTCATTATACTTGTTGATTCAGATGGCAAAGTTGCTGTTGCTAATTCTTATTTATTGTGACAAGTATCACTTTTTTAGGTGAAGCCGTTAGCTATTGGCTATTAGCCATCAGCTATGAGCTAGTTTCTTCTCCAGACTACTCCAGCCACCGCCATTATAGGCATCAATGCCGGCTTGTTTTAGCGCGGTAACAGCCATGCTGCTTCTGCCGCCACTGAGGCAAACAACGATCAAGGGTTTTTTCTTTTGTTTGAGCGAAGCTGTCTTTTGAGAAATGCTTTGCAGCGGAATATTGATACTGTCTTTGATATGACCGGAACGAAATTCTTCTGCTGTTCTTACATCAACGATCATTGCACCGTTGGCATACAATTCTTTCAGATAAGCGGCTTTCTTGCTTCCCCCGAATAATAGATCTAATAATCCCATGATGTTAATATTTAAAATAAATATTCAGAACAAATGGTGAAATGGATAGTGATAAAAGTTACACTGACAATTATTTAACCGGAATGATCTCTTTTAATTCGATCGCGTTTCTGTGCAGTGAAACAATATTCCTTTGTTCCATCTTTTTTAATAATCGGGAGATGACTTCTCTGGAAGAATTCAATTCATCTGCGATCTGTTGATGCGAAAGCTGTATAGAATTGCTGTTATTAATTGCTGCATGGCGTTCGAGATAAAACATCAATCTTTCATCCATATTCCTGAATGCGACCTGATCGATCAGCATGAGCAGTTCTTCAAAACGGTTGCGATAAGTTTCCAATACAAAATAATACCAGCTCTTGTATTTGCTCATCCATTCGTCCATTAACTGAATGGGCAACATGAGCACAGTAGTGTTTTCCATCGTTTTTGCCATCACTTTACTGGCTTCCATTTTTGATGCACAAACCATAGTAATGGCGCAGGCCTCACCGGGTTGCAGATAATACATTAAAAATTCATTGCCATCTTCACTCTCTCTGAAAATTTTTATCATCCCTTCGAGTACAAGCATTGTGCTTTTTACATATTGCCCGGTACGCATCAATATTTCACCGGCAGGGATCTCTTTAATACTTCCCTGTTTTTCTATTTGTTCCAGTAAAGCAGGTTCTAATTGGGAGAAGAGTTTGTGTATGGGCTGAATCATGCTTGCAAAAATATGCATTTAGTTATCATAATAAGAAAAGACCTGATATCAGTAGTTAACTGATATCAGGTCTGACTATTTATTGAAGTAAAAGATCGTTATTATTTTGTCTTGCAGGTTTTAATGCCCAGTAAAGTGTAGAGCGGACAAAAACTAATCACGCTGGTTAATAGAAAAACAGCACCTATCACTAAGAGCACCATTCCAAGGGTGCCGGTAACGGGTTCGGTCTTTGTGAAGTAAAGTACTGCAATTACAACAGCAACTAAAATTCTGATGGCTCTGTCTGCAATGCCCATGTTCTTTTTCATTTGTTTTGGTTTATGGTAAGCAATGATTTGATGGTTTAAGGTAAAGCTAATTTTTGGGAAAGCTGAATTCTGTGATTTATGTCACAAACAACTTAGTAGCAGATTTATCGGTAAAACTTTACACAAAAATGCGGGTTTATTTACGGGTAGGTCAGGCATAGTTGCTTCGGCATCGGTTCGCCAGGTGTTCGACTGGTGTTCGGCCATCCTTCGTTGGTCTATGAATTGGGGCTTGGGGAAAAGGAAATCAGGAGTAGAAAAAATTCGAATCATTGATGGGTTTCAATCACCTGCTTCAGTTGTTTGGCAGGCATCACGCCGCTTTGTCTCCATTTGATGATTCCCTTTTTAAAAAGTATCAAAGTAGGAACACTTTGCACCTGATAAGAAGAAGCAACAGCAGGGTTTTTATCTATATCGATCTTTAAAATGGTAACCGCATCACCCATAACAGCTTTTAATTCTTTCAAAATGGGTGCCATCATTTTACAAGGGCCGCACCATTCCGCCGAAAAGTCTACCAAAACGGATTTATCTGATTGGATGATCTCTGAAAAACTTGCTGCCATGATCGCTATAGTTAATAATAATACTGCTGCAAGGTAGATATGCATCCTGAATGTTTATGTAACATTTGTTAGTTTTTCGCTTTTCAATAACATTGATAGCAATATTTACAAAAACTTTGCTTAATTAGCAGTCCTATCCAATTCATTTCTTTTGAAATAAAGACGGTTTACAATGGTCAATGGGAAGCAAGTATACAATCTGTTTAAAGGGTTTCTGGTAACAACCCTTTATGCTGCTTTCTTTGCCGTACAGTTATTCTTCAACTTTGATCTGTGTTCACAAAAAGACAATACTGCAACTAATGCTGTTCAAAATATAAGTGTTCAGCATCATGCAACATCCTGTGTCAAATATCAAAAGTCGATAACAGCGAAAAACAATATTCGCTTAAACAAAAGATTTCAACCTTCTAGCATTCCTGATTGTGTATTTCCAGTAATAGCTGTAATTGTAAAGTACAATGTGCCTGCAGTATGCAATATCTATGTAGAGGCATTATCAAACACAATAAGCCTATCTGCTTATTTGCGCGGCCCTCCTGCTACTGTATAAGATCTTACTAGCATTATATCTCTCATTTAAACATTAATTTATGGGTACTTTCTGCAAATGGAAGTTCAGTTTAGGATTAAGCATATCCCTGCTTTTACCTGCACTTTCTGTTATCGCACAGGAAAAAATATATACACTCTCTGAATTGACCGATGCTGCAAAAATTTATTTGCCTTCGTTGATGCAGAAACGCGCACTGGTGAACAGTGCCAAAGCTTTTGTAACGGATACAAGGCATTCTTTTCTGCCGCAATTAAAAGTCAGCGATCAATTAAGTATTGCAACGGATAATTCTCTGGCAGGGAGCTATTTGCCCATGGGAATAACACCTTCTACTTCAGCAGGTGTGCGGGCCGATAATAATGGACAGGCTGCTTCCGGTAATCTGGCTGTTCTGTACAGTGAATATGAACTGGTGAATTTTGGATTGAATAAAGCAAAGATGGACAATGCAAAGTCTTATGTTGATCTAAGTGAGGCAGACTTTAATAAAGAAGCATATTATATAGAGCTGGAAATCGCAAGGCTCTATTTTAATTTATTGAAAACACAATACCGACTCGATGCCGATCAGCAAAATGTGAACCGATACGACAGCATTTTTACAGTGATACAGGCACTAACATTAAGCGGATTGAAAGCGGGTTCCGATTCTTCTCTTGCAAAGGCTGAATTATCGAAAACAAGAATTACCTATAATCAAACCCTGGGTAATCTGAGGCAAGTAAAAGAACAATTGTCCTTCTTGACGGGGATCCCTGCCGTCAATATCAACATCAACAATCCGGCGAATAAATTTGTCAGCATTAGGCCACAGCTTTCAAACTTATCTGTTGATTCAGTCAATAATCCATTACTGAATTATTATGCCAGAAAGAAAGATGTTTATTTATCGATTGATAAACTGATCAGCAAAACTTATTCTCCAAAGATCATGTTGGCTGGAAGCGGATGGGCAAGGGGTTCGAGTATTCAGTATAATGATAATTATGAATCATTATCCACCGGACTAAGCTATCAGCGCTTTAATTATGCAGCCGGTGTTGCGTTCACCTATAATCTGTTCAATGGATTGTACAAAAAAGATAAGCTGGCGATCAATCGTTTTCAATTGCAGGCAAGCGATTTTGAATTGCAGCAACAAAGAGCAGCATTGAATTCTGCTTTGTTACAGGCAGATAACTCACTAAGAGTTACTGAAGCCAATCTTTCAGAATTGCCGATACAGTTAAGATCTGCCGAAGATACCTATCAGCAAAAATTAGCACAATACAAAGCAGGGATCATTTCACTCATCGATCTCACCAATGCATCTTTTGTTTTGTACCGTTCACAAACTGATTTTATAGAAACCATGGCCGACTGGTATCTGGCACAATTAGACAGGTCGGTGGCTGCAGGTAATCTTGATCAATTCATTCAAACAATAAAATAATTAAGATGCTACGTTCCGCTTTACAAAAGCCCATTGCTGTATTAGTATTGTTCATCGGGCTGTTATTGTTTTCAGTAATGGCCATCAGGGCAATACCGATAGATATTTTTCCAAAACTGAATTCACCTACTATTTATGTAATGGAACAATATGGCGGCATGAGTGCAAAACAGATGGAAGGTTTTTTTGCTACGCGCATGCAGGATCAGTTCTTATACGTGAATGGCATTAAAAATATTGAGAGTAAAAATATACAGGGCTTATCCTTGGTAAAACTAAGTTTTTACGAAAACACAGATATGGCAGAAGCCACCGCACAGGTTGCTTTACAATCAAACAGGATGTTGGCATTCTTCCCACCCGGTTCCTTGCCGCCAACAGTTATTCGTTTTGATGCATCATCATTGCCTGTGGGTGAACTGGTATTTAGCAGTAAGACAAAGTCATTGCAGGAAATGTTTGATCTGGCTTTAACACGTATCAGGCCATTGTTTGCAACTGTTCCCGGATTATCGGCGGCACCGGCTTTTGGCAGCAATGCAAGAACTGTTTTAATTAATGTTGACCCACAAAAATTAAGCACTTATAACCTATCTGCCGATGAAGTGGTGGATGCGATTGCAAAGAATAATGCCGTGTCTCCATCCGGAAATTTACGAGTGGATAGTTTAATGTTCGTTACTTCCGTTAATTCATTAGAAGACAAAGTGAAACAGTTTGAACAGATACCCATTAAAAGCAGTGGTACTTCTTCGGTATTTGTGAGTGATGTGGCCAAAGTAATGGATGGTGCAGATGTTACAGTCGATTATGCCTTAGTGAACGGGAAACGTTCTGTATATATCCCGGTTGTAAAAACAGCAGATGCTTCTACTTGGGAAGTGGTACAAACATTACGTGCCAAATTGCCTGAAATGAAAAGTTTGTTACCTGATGATGTAAACATCAGTTATGAATTTGATCAATCCGTTTTTGTGATCAATGCAGCAAAGAGTTTGATGACAGAAGGAATATTGGGCGCAATATTAACAGGTTTGATGGTATTGCTTTTCTTGCAGGATTGGCGAAGCAGCCTGGTTGTGGTCATTACCATTCCTGTGGCAGTATTGAGCGCAGTTTTATTTTTAAAATTAGCTGGACAAACCATCAATATCATGACATTGAGCGGCCTTGCATTAGCCATCGGAATTCTTGTAGATCAGGCTACGGTAACCATCGAAAATATACATCAGCATCTGGAAATGGGTAAAAATAAACAACAGGCCATATTAGATGCCTGCACAGAGATCTCATTTCCCTTATTGTTGATCCTTTTATGTATCCTGGCCGTGTTTGCTCCTGCTTTCGTAATGAGCGGAGTGCCTAAGGCCATGTTCCTTCCGCTATCATTATCTATTGCATTTGCGATGATCATTTCTTTTATCGCCGCACAAACATTGGTACCAGTAATTGCCAACTGGTTATTGAAAGAAGAAAAGTTTCAGTATCATCATAATCAAGCACATGCTCATGCCGGATTGGCGTTGGATGAGAATGAGGTAAAAGAAGTTGAGATACATACTAAGGAAGATGTACAGCATCCTGATGAAAACGGGTTCTTTCAAAGATTAAAAACGGGATTGGCTAATATATTGGAAAGATGGATGCCCAAAAGAAAATTAATTGTGCTGTTTTATTTAATCATTTCCTTTAGTGCAGCAGGATTTTGCTTTATGGTAATTGGTAAAGATCTTTTGCCTAAAACAAATAATGGGCAATTGCAACTACGCATCAGAGAACCCGATGGTACAAGACTGGAAGTAACTGAAAGAACAACAAAAGCGATTCTAGATATCATTGATTCAACTGTCGATCATCATATTGCCATAACATCGGCATATGTAGGTTTAGTTCCCAGCAATTTCGGGACAAGTAATTTATACATCTTCAACAGCGGTACCCATGAATCGGTGATCCAGGTGAATTTAAGTGACGATTATAAAGTGAAGATGGAAGATCTGAAAGAAACATTACGTAAAAATATTTTCCATCAGTTTCCAAATATCAAAATATCTTTTGAGCCCATTGAGTTAACTGAAAAAATAATGGCGCAGGGTGCATCTACCCCTATTGAAGTGCGTATCGCCGGTAAGAATATAAATGACATAAAAAATTATTCAGCCAAGTTGTTAGAAAAACTGAGAACAATTTCTTTTTTACGTGACGTACAAATTGCACAACCCCTGAATTTTCCAACCATCAATATCGCTGTCGACAGGCAGAAGTTAGCGATGCTGGGCCTTTCCCTGGATAATGTTTCCAGAAGTATTACTGCTGCCACATCATCAAGCAGATATACGAGTAAGAATTTTTGGTTGGATGATAAAACATCATATACTTACCAAACTCAGGTTCAGGTTCCGGAATACATAATGAATTCAGTAGAAGAACTGCAAACAATTGCACTCGTGAAAGGACAATCAAGACCCATTTTATCTGATGTTGCAAATTTATCTACTGATATTTTGCCTGGAGAATATGACAGAAGCGGCCCCAGAAGATTTATAACAGTTAGTGCCAATATTTATAAGACAGATCTCGGCACCGCAACAAATGCCGTACAGAAAGCAATTGATGAAATAGGAGCGCCACCTGCAGGATTGATTCCTGAAATAAAAGGGATGTCATCATTGCTAACCGAAACGCTGGGTTCATTACAATCGGGATTGATCGCGGCCATTATTGTCATTCTGTTATTACTTGCTGCCAACTATCAATCATTCGGACTGGCCATTTCTGTTTTATCAACAGTACCGGCTGTTTTGTTAGGGGCAATGATTTTTTTATTGGCAACAGGTGCCACATTAAATCTTCAATCTTATATGGGGCTTATCATGGCGGTGGGTGTATCCGTTGCCAATGCTATTTTGATCGTAACAAATGCAGAAGCATTGAGATTGGAATATAAAGACCCATTCAAGGCTGCAACAGTAGCGGCAAGTATTCGCTTACGACCGATACTGATGACCAGTTTAGCGATGATCGCAGGTATGATCCCAATGGCAAGCGGACTGGGAGAAGCAGGTGATCAATCTGCTCCTTTAGGCCGTGCGGTGATCGGAGGACTTGCAGCATCAACCTTTGCCGCATTGTTCATTGTGCCCTTAGTTTATGGATGGATACAGCAAAAAGCATCATTCAAATCAGTTTCACTATTACCGAAAGACATCAACCAATAAATCATTTCATCATGAAGAATAAGATCATTTATATTTCAGTAGCTGTTATTTTTTCAGCCTGTTCGCAACAAAAAGCGGATGACAAAAAAAATGAGACGGTAAAAATTTCAGCAGCAAAATATCAAACAGTTATTATTGAGAAAGCAGGTGTGTCAACCGTTATTAAACTCCCTGCGCAATTAGCGGCCTTTCAGGAAGTGAGTATTTTTCCGAAAGTGAATGGCTATGTAAAAACAGTACTGGTCGATATAGGGAGTAAAGTAAAAGCCGGGGCCTTATTAATGATTCTGGAAGCGCCCGAATTACAGCAAGCAACACTGCAGGCAAAAGAAAAATATGTTCGCGCCAAATCAGACCTCTCCATTGATAAAGAACATTATTATCGCATTTTAGAAGCATCAAAGACACAGGGTGCTGTATCACCTTTTGACCTGTCGACATTAAGATCAAAAGTAGAATCAGACAGTGCTTTATGCAATGCAGAAAAAGCCAATTGGGACATGCAGAAGACGATGATGGATTATCTGAATGTTACAGCCGCATTTGATGGTGTGATCACAGAAAGGAATGTTCATCCCGGTGCTTTGGTGAATGCTGCTGCAAAAGATAAACCCATGCTGGAACTTAAGCAGGTAAGCCATTTGCGATTACAGGCAGATATTCCTGAAGGGGTTGCCGCACAATTAAAAACAAAAGACACGGTATCCTTTTTTGTCAGTGCTTATCCCGGCAAAAAAAATATTGCCTTTATCAGTCGTAAATCAGATAATGTGAATACACAATACAGGTCTGAAAGGATAGAAATGGATGTTTGGAATGAGAATGGATTGCTGTCGCCGGGCATGTATGCCGATATTGTTCTGTACACCAAAGGAAATGCAGAAGCATTTTCAGTACCAAAATCTGCAGTGGTGAGTTCAACAGAAAGAAAATATGTGATAGTGATCCGCGATGGTACGACCGTGAAAATTGATGTGATCACAGGAAATGAAACATCAGATAAAGCAGAAGTATTCGGTTTATTGCATGCAGGTGATGCCGTAATCATAAATGCGAATGATGAAATGAAATAAATTGTAGTATGAAAATTATATTTTCATTTATTGCAGTTATTATTTTTAATAGCAGCATAGCCCAGAAAATCGTTAGAGCAGATTATGCAAATGGAATTTATTTGTCGGATAGTGATTATACGAATCATCATCTGTTTCACGGGTTTAATAAAAAGTCATCTGTTCATAGTTTCATTGAATTGCGGGAGCATCTGCATCAAATATGGATAAAAGCAGAAGATTCAACTTATAAATTTTATTTCAGCGATATATGGGGTTACAGGAAGGATGGAGAAGATTGGCGTGTATATGATGAGGTAGCTTATCGGATTGAGGATACAGTACAAGTTTGTATTTATACAGTTCCTGATTTTGCGAATGGAGCTGCTGACGTCAGCCATTTTTTCAGCAAAAACCTGACCTCGCAAGTACACATACTCAGCAAAAATGATCTGTTGGAAGTATATCATTCAAATGCCGCATTCGTTGAAAAAGTAAAGGAACTAAAATGGGATGAAACGATATTAAAATGGAATAAAAAAAAGCAGCGATATCAATTTGTTGATTGGCTTGACCGGGAATAACATACAAAAACAAAGAGCAGGATCATTTTATTCTGCTCTTTGTTCTTCTTTTTTGAACATCCCGAATAGTATTGCACCCATCACAGCAAAATAGAGGCTGCTGTTTCTTGGACTCGAAGTGATCATGCAGCTACCGCTGCTGCAACCCACGAATTTCCAGTAAAGAAATCCTCCGATAGCACCGGCAACGGCACCTATCAGGTATAATTTATTTTCACTAATGAATTTCTTCATACGATACAATTTCTTCTTTTTTGTCTTCTGTTTTTTTATAGCTAGGAGTAGCACAACCGTTAGCCCCGCAACATCCAATATTTGCTACGGTCATTCCCAATAGAAATACCCCGGCAATGGTCATCGCTGTATCCTGGGCAGAAACTGCCTGTGCAATGATAACAATACTCAACACCAAACGCAGCAAGCGCATAAAATTCCAGTTACTTAATAATGATTGAAACATAAGTATGGTTTAGTTGTAAAGAAATTGTTTGATGGTTGATATACCACCTCCGTTAAAAACATCTGTAAAACCGGCCTGTTGTAAAATACCCACGGCCATTGAACTTCTGCCGCCCGACAAACAATATACAACGATCGGTTTGGGTAATTCTTTGATTTCATCTAAACGTAAACTCAGTTCATTCACCGGGATATTCTTTGAACCGGGGATATGTTCCATCGCAAATTCCATCGGACTTCTCACATCCAATAAGGAAGTAGTGGATGCGTTTAATAGTTCTTTCATGTTCTGCATAGTTATTATTTAATACAGGCAAAAATGCTGCGTATAAAGAAGATTCATAGTGACTCTTGTCACAACAGAATATTGCTGTAAGAGAAATGATATCAGTTTAATTGTTTTGTCAACTCTTCGGCAGTCACAATTCCTGTCTTTCTCCAATATTCTTTCCCATTCCTATAGATGATAAAACTGGGAAATGCAGTGATCTTCAAAGCTTGAGCAATGCTGTTTTGTTCGCCACCATTTACCTTTAACAGCACAAAATGTGCAGTAGCCGATCTTGATAATGAATCAACTATCGGTTCCATTTTTTTGCATGGTGGACACCAGTCAGCACTGATATCAACTAAAACAATTTTATCCTTCGGAATAAGCGACTGGTATTCCTGCATAGAAATTTGCTTAACAGCGTTGGTGCCTTCTACGGGTTTGTTCTCTCTTTTCCATGCGGCAATACCTCCCTCCAGATTATATGCAATGAACCCTCTTTCTTTTAACCATGCTGCTGCACTACTGCTTCTTGCACCGCTGAAACAATAGGTGTAAACAGGTTTTGATTTATCTAAAGATTGTATCCTGTATATAAATTCGTTCCTGTCGGTCCAGTCTGCTAACAAGGCATTTTTAATATGGCCGGATTGATATTCCTGCATTGACCTGACGTCTAATAACTGAGATCCTCCATTCGATATTGCTTTTTCAAAATCCGCCACTGATTTATTTGTTGTATCGTTTATCGTTTCATTTGAACTTTCTGTTGCGTTATTATTACATGCAACCAAAGAACCTGATAAGATGATCAGTAATAATCCTAAACACAATTTTTTCATGCACATTTTTTATTTCATTAAATAATAGGGTAAATAAGAAGTAAATGGATAATCACCTTTTTTGACCAATGAACCTGATCACTTCTGCAATGCCCTGATGTAAATTACCTTCTTTTAATTCAACTTGAAGCGATTGAATCAACTCGATCTTCAAGGCACTAAAATCTTCCTGCAGCATTTCTTCTGTGTACAACATGGATATTTCTTTGGGTCCCCCCGAATGAAGACCTACTTGTTCAGGTCTAAAAGCTTCCAGTATTAAAATTCCGCCTTGTTTTAACCACTTGATCGATTTTTGATGTATCGTTTTGCGATTGGCTGCCGAAAAATGAGCATAGATGAAGGCAACTGCGTCAACAGTTTCTTCGGGTATATCAAAATCTTGCGCCTCAAAAATTCTATAATCAAGTGATATGTTATTTAGGTGAGCCAATGACAAAGCTTTCTTTTTTCCTGTTTCACTTTGATCGAAAGCAGTCACATTCCATCCTTTGGTTGCTGCAAAAACAGCATTTCTGCCTTCACCCTCGCAAGGAAGAATAAGGCTGCCCGGCTCAAGTTTATTTAATTGTTCAGCAAAAAAAACATTAGGGGTTTTTCCATAAACATAATTTTCGCTATTATACCTTTCATCCCAAATACCCTTCATTTTTTTAATTGTTTTATGAAGGTAAAAATAGGGTTGATATGAAATTTACTGTGTAACAAGGGTCACATATTCTTTTCGGCGATAAAATTGAAGAGTTATTGCGCGGTTCTACTGAGAAATAGGCATGAGAGAAATCATTTTTTTCTCAACACCTCCATTTATATTTGTTTTCCTAAGTGCTCACATGCGGATATTCTTTTTTTTCATCTTTTTATTCATGAATGGCATTGCTTTTTCACAAAAGCTATTGCAGGGAACTGTATTGGATGCTAAAACAAATCTTCCTTTAGAGGGTGCAACCATTACATTGCTTCCGGTCAATAGCAGTGTAATTACGGATGAAAGAGGAAAATTTGTTTTTTCCAAAAATAGTATAGCTGCATTATCCATTCAGATTTCATCGGTTGGTTATGAAAATAAGATCATTACAATATCTTCCTATCAGCAAAATGCTGCCATTATATTGAACCCGCAAAAAGCGCAGTTGGAGAATGTAACCGTTACGGCAAATGCCGGAAAAGAATATCAAACCATCAGTAAGATGGACATTAAAATGCGGGGTGTAAATAATTCGCAGGAAATATTGAGAATGGTTCCGGGATTATTTATCGGTCAGCATCAGGGAGGGGGTAAAGCAGAGCAGATCTTTGTGCGGGGGTTTGATTGCGATCATGGAACCGATATTAATGTAATGACCGACGGAATGCCTGTAAACATGCCATCGCAGGCCCATGGTCAGGGATATGCAGATATGCATTTTATCATTCCCGAAACGGTTGAAAATGTGGATTTTCAAAAAGGACCCTATAATGCAGCCAAAGGAAATTTTACAACATCGGGTTTTGTAGATATGAAAACCAAAAATGGTTTAAACAATAACCAGATGAAATTTGAAGGCGGCATGTTTGATACTTACCGGGTATTGGGCATGTTTAATTTATTGGATGAACAGGCAAAAGCAAAACAGCAATCCTTGTACCTGGCTTCTGAATATGCTTATTCCAACGGTTATTTCGATCACCCACAAAACTATAAGCGATTTAATATTTTTACGAAACTTAACAGCAAACTCACTGATAAAACTTACCTGATTCTGACCGCTTCTTCATTCAGCAGCAAATGGAATGCGTCGGGGCAAATACCTGAACGTGCTGTTGTAAGCGGCGTAATCGGTTATTATGGCGCTATCGATTCTACGGAAGGCGGCGAAACTGCACGCAGTAATTTCAATGCAGAATTGATCACTACTTCTAAGAACGGAAGTTTTTTCAAGAATCAGTTTTATTACAGTAACTATTACTTTGACCTGCATACCAATTTTACTTTTTATTTGAATGATCCCGTGAACGGCGATCAGATCCGGCAAAAAGAAAATAGGAATCTCTTTGGTTATAACGGGAGCTATCATCAGCAAACAAATATCGGCTCTGTTCAAATGAATACGGAAGCCGGGATCAATATCAGGCAGGATCTCACCAATAATTCAGAATTATCGCATACCAAAGACCGCTTTACACTTTTAAACAGAGTGATGTATGGCAATATCACTGAAACAGATGCAGCTGCATATATTTCAGAGACCATCAAGATCAACGAAAACTGGAGTATCAATGCAGGGATTCGTTTCGATCAGTTCATCAATCAATATCAGGACCATTTGAAAATGGATAGTTTGTTTAAAGCAAATGCAGCTATACTCAGTCCCAAGATCAGTTTTTATTATCAGCAAAATAATGCATCACAATTTTATCTGAATCTCGGGAAGGGCTTTCATTCAAACGATACAAGGGTTTGTGTTGCGGAGGCCGGAAAAAAAATATTACCAGCTGCATACTCTGCCGATCTGGGAACGATCCTAAAGCCCGCTAAAAATTTATTGCTTCAGGCAGCGTTCTGGTATTTATTTCTGCAGCAGGAATTTGTGTATAACGGGGATGATGGCAGTCCCAAACCATCAGGTCGTACACAAAGAACAGGGTTTGATATTTCAGTTCGATATGAACCAATGAAATCTATATACATGGATGCCGACATTAACTATGCTCATGGAAGATTTGTGGACGAAGCAAAGGGGCAGAATTATATTCCTTTGGCGCCTGTTTGGAGCAGCACAGGTGGCATTACCTATAAAAATAAAAGCAGATGGAACGGGGGTTTGCGGTATCGCTGGTTAGCCGATCGACCTGCCAATGAAAATTATTCATTAACCGCTGTCGGTTATTTCGTGAATGATCTTGTATTGAATTATACAAAGAAAAAGTATGAACTGGGTGTAACCGTCAATAATATTTTTAATGTAAGATGGAAGGAAACGCAGTTTGATACGGTAAGCCGTTTAAAAAATGAAGCAGCTCCTGTAGAAGAGATCTGTTTTACACCGGGAACAAAATTGGCAGCCAAATTAATGTTCAGCATCTTCTTTTAAAGCTGCCCTGTTTTTTGGGGTATGACCACAATCATATTATCTTTTCCACGAAGGAATATTTTTGTATCCGCGTCTAATTATTTGGATATTCAAAGCGGCTGACTTTAATTTGCACGACTCGTATGCTGAAACAAATCGCTACATTTCTGATACTGACTGCATTTGCAGTGCAAACCTTTAACAGGGCGGTGATCGTTTTTAACTATTATACGAATACGGCTGCATTTGCAAAAAACTGTGAGAACAAAGCAAAGCCCATGCTGCATTGTAATGGCCGATGCCAGATGCTGAAGAAACTAAAGCAGGAAGAGAATAAGGACAAACAAAACCCCGAAAGAAGAAACGATAATAAGGATGAGGTCTTGTATTGCAGCAAAAGCCGGTTCATTTGGCAAGTGCCTCATGATTCTATAGGAAAAACATACCCCTCTTTTAATACTTCAGTTACCAAAGACATTTCTTTCGATTTTTTTCAGCCTCCGCAGGCCATCTTTTCATTAAGTTAAGTTGTAAGTTTTCACGCAAAGGACGCAAAGATTTTTTAACACCTAGAGTCAAAAGACCTCTTTATGTTTCAAGATTCTTGATTTGCAAAAACTTAAATGAAGGACGCAAAGTAAAATCCTTCGGATTTTGGGAAAGATTCTTAGTGCGTCGATTCTTAGCTTAATGAGACTTTATTTCTGGCGAGATTATTTCTATTCATTCATTTATTTCTAATTTATCTTTTCGATGAAAAAATTATTCATTGTCGCTATTCTATTATTAGCGGTATCGGTTGGTGAAGCTTGCAGCATCTGCGGTTGCGGGGGCGGAAATTTTTATATGGGATTGATCCCGAATTTTAAAAGCAAATTCATCGGCCTGCGATACAGTTATGCCGAATACCATACCAACCTGATCAATGACCCTACTCAGTTCAGCCATAATTTTTATAATACCATAGAAATATGGTCGGGCATCAATATCGGTAAACGCTGGCAGGTGTTGGCCTTCCTGCCTTATCATTATAATATTCAGTTTGATGATGACATGGGCCATGCCAGCAAAAGCGGATTGGGTGATATCACTGTTTTAGGCAATTATAAATTATTTGATACCCGTTATTTGAAGGATCAAACCAATAAAGCATCTCAACAGGTATGGATCGGAGGGGGTGTCAAATTACCCACCGGTTCATTTAATGTAAATGTGAACGACAGTACCACCACTTTAGCCGATATCAATGCTCAGATCGGTACCGGAAGCGTTGATCTTTTCCTGAATGCCAGACATGAAATTCAGTTCGATCATTTTGGTATCAATTCATCGGTAAGTTATAAGGTAGGGTTGCCCAACAGTCAGAATTATAAATACGGCAATAAACTCATGCTGAACAGTCTTATGTTTTATCGGATCACTAAAAAAGCTTTTACTATCACGCCCAATGCGGGACTGACTTATGAAAATACTGCCAGCAATAAATTAAATGGGCAGAAAATTTATTTGAGTGATGGATTGAATTCCGGCACCTATGCTACAGGAGGTTATACATTGAATGCATTGGCAGGAGCAGAGATTACCATCAAACAGGTAACAATAGGGGCAAATATGCAATTGCCATTGGCACAGGATTTTGCAGCTGGGCAAACCAAATTAAATGTTAAGGGTATGCTACATATAAGTTTTGCTTTGTAGATTTGAAACAAGTATTATTCAAAATAAACCTACAAGTATGAGAAAAGTAAAAATTGCAACTGCGATATTTTTTGCGAGCATGATTTTTATGGCATGCAGCAGCGGCGAACAAAAAGAAAACGTAGTAGAGAAAAAAGACACAGCAGCTATGCCTGCATCGAAACCTGATCCGGTGAAATTCAACATCGCCATGGTAGATAATGTAAAGGATCCGGCTTGCGGAATGCCTGTTAGTGCCGGTATTGACGACACCTTGCATTATAATAACAAAACCATTGGTTTTTGCAGCAAAGAGTGTAAAGACGATTTTGTAAAAAATGCGGCAAAGGCTTTTGCAACAGTAGAATGGAAGAAATAAGTAGTAAGAAGATAAATATTGATAAAAGGCTCATCTTTAGATAAGCCTTTTGTTTTTTATTCCTGAAATATATAGAAAGAAGGTTTTAAAAATGGGAATAAGGATCATGAATAAAGCGGTCATCACGAATATCCCCGCGCCTGTGAATACAGAAAAATAAGGTTTCAAATGATCCATGATAACAGCAAATAAATCCTTTTGCTGCATATCTATACTTTTTGCAATACCGCTGCCAATAAGTGAAACCCAGAATATCAACAATGATATGTTCAGTAAAACGATTGCAAAACTGAAATATTTTTTAAGCCTTTCCATCATCACTTCATTCATCTCATCCAAAATAAAAAATACGGAGCCTAATAAAAGCATCGTATTAATACCAATAGTTGCACCCATGGCATGTGCTACTGTAATATGCGTTCCATGCGTATACAGATTAATGGCAGGAACAGAGATGATAATGGCTAATACCAAATTCAAGAATATCCATCCGTCGGCGAATGACAATAACCTGAATGGCAGGTGATGATATTTTAGTTTTGCTTCGATATAACTTTTTCTGAAATTGTAAATGATCTTTCCGAGTATCAATAATTCAGTCATGCTGATGATAAATGAAACATCCTTTACAATATGTGATGACGGAACGATATAGGTATGATGCCCCCAATTGAACATTAAATTGGTCAAGCCCAGAAAATAAAAAAAGAAAGCTGTTTTTGATTTATTGATGGTCTTATCACCCGAAATGGATTCCATCACAAACATGGAAGTCCCATACACCAACATGTTCCAGGCACCCACCATCGAACCCAATGCTTTCCATTGAACAGTAAGGTCTCTTACAATATTGTTGTTGAAATAGGGCAGGAGCCAGAGATGAGCTTCCGTCATGGTGATGAAATAGAAGATCAGTCCGGTTGACCAACTCCACATATAAACAGGTGAATGATTAAATGAAAGGGGAATTGATTTAAAGAAGTTGATCATGAATAATATCCATGAACTCAGAATGATCAAACTGATCCATGGTGGGAACTCCAGATATTCCCTTCCGGAAAATTTCCCGGCAAAGAAAAAACTCACTATGATCAATAAAATGAATAATTGTAATGAAAATTGTATGATGCCTATTTTAACAGAATATAATTTCCTGCCTGTAGCGGAGGGTAAAAAATAATAAATACAGCCTGCTGCTGTAGAAAAAATAAAATTTATGACAAGATATACATGTAATGGTCTCGTTTTTTGAAATGCCAGTTGCTCCTTTAAAAAGGGCGGCAATATATATTGTAAACCTCCGATAGAACCGAAGAAAAGACCGATCAATAAAGAAATCAACCCCAATACAATAAATAAACTACCGATTTTTTTATGGTCCATACTATTTATCATTTTTATAAGTGCTTGCATTGTGGTCGACATATTCCAAAAAAGCGATTACATCATCCACTTCTTCTTTTGAAAAATGAAAATTGGGCATACGTGCCCCTCCGTATTGGAGAAAAGTTCTGGCATAAACGGGGCCTCTGTTCTTATCTGAAATAACAGTGGTTAATTCAGGACCTAAAAAACCTCCCATTCCAAATAACTGATGACAGGAAGTACAATTGTTCTTTTGATAGATACTTTTTCCGGCTTGTTCCTGCAGACTCATTACCGAAGCAGTATCGGTGCCATCGGTATAAACCCAGGCTGTATATGAGATATATGAAATGAACAAAACAATAAAAATGCCTGTCTTTCTCAAGTTTCTATACAATTTTAGTAGACAATTAAAAGATGGGCAAATTTGCTTTTTATGCAGCTAAATGAATATGATATATATCATGTTTTTGAAGGGATGCAATGTATTGGGAGCAGCATGTTTTTGATATCAGTAATTGGTTTTCATAGAAATATTGTTGCATCGCGCCCTTGTATATTAAATCAAATTGTGATTTATTTAATGAGCTAAAATGCAGGGCTTCTATTTTTCGTTCAGTAAAACTTCTTTTGCTTTTAGTAAACCTTCCTTGGTAGTTTTCGAAACTTTGGGATAAGCAAGCTTGAGTTTTTGAAATTGCTGATAAATGACAGCGCCTGTAAGGACTCTAGTGTACCATTTATCATCAGCGGGAATTACAAACCAAGGGGCATGATTAGTGCTGGTATGACTTAAAGCTTCTCCATACGCTTTTTGATAATCGTCCCAATAGGCCCGTTCTTTCATATCGGCAACAGAAAATTTCCAGTTTTTCTTTGGGTCATCCACACGATCGATGAATCTTCTTTTTTGTTCATCCTTAGAAACATGCAAAAAGAATTTTAAGATAATAGTGCCGTTTTCAGTCAGGTTCTTTTCAAAACGATTGATCTGTTGATAGCGTTCTTCCCAAAATTTTTTATCAATATCTTTTACTGATTGAATATGCGGTAACTTTTCATTCAGTATGAATTCGGGATGTACTTTGGTGATCAATACATTTTCATAATGCGAACGATTGAATATCACAATCTCACCTCTTGCAGGAAGATCTTTATAATGTCGCCAAAAATAATCATGTGTTAATTCGATAGAGGAAGGGGATTTAAAACTATAGACTTTTACACCGGAAGGATTTAATCCTGACATCAGATGTTTAATGGTTCCGTCCTTGCCCGCTGCATCCATTGCCTGCAATACTATCAAAATACTGTGTTTGCCCTCGGCATATAATTTATCCTGCAGGATGCTTAATTCTTCAATACCTTTTGTCAAAACCGTTTCACCCGTTTTTTTATCTATAACTTTCTTTTTAATATCGGTTTTAAAATCTTTTAAAGAGATCTTTTTGCCGGGTTTAACTTTGAACTCATCAATATTGATTATTCTTTTCGCTGCCATTACTGAAAATTTAATATGAATAAAAGACTGTTACTAAAGGTACAAATCTTGCACAATGTTTTCTTTTTTCTCACCGAAGGTTTTTATAGCTTACAACGTCTAATCTTAAAAGGGGCATTACTTGAATGAAACGGCACTGATAAATGAACTGAAACAGGGCGATCAACAGGCTTTTACCCGACTGGTAGAAGCCTATCAGCATTTGGTTTATAGTACGATCTTAAATATTGTCCAACATGCCGAAGAAGCAGAGGATGCAAGTCAGGAAGTCTTTGTTCAGGTGTATCAAAGCATTAAAAATTTCCGGGGCGATTCAAAACTTTCAACCTGGCTATATCGTATCGCCGTTTCAAAGGCTTTGGATTGTGAACGCAAGAAGAAAACAAAAAAAAGGATCGCCTTTGTGAGAAATCTGGTTGGAATTAGTATAAGGGAGGAGGAAACGGTAACAGATTTTCAGCATCCCGGTATAGCATTGGATAATAAGGAAAATGCATCAATTCTTTTTAAAGCACTAAGGCAGTTGCCCGAAACACAACGCATCGCTTTTACTTTAATTAAGGCAGAGGGGTTGAGTTATGATGAAGTAAGCAAAGTGATGAATATTTCAGTAAAAGCTGTAGAAGCTTTGATGCACCGTGGAAAAGAAAACCTTCGGAAAATATTAAGTAACTATTACTCAGAATAATTTAAAATCTTTTTTATGAAAAAAAGTATACAAGACATAGAAAATATATTGAACAGCTTTGAAGGCATGCAAAGGGCCGAAGTAAGACCTTTTTTCAATACGCGAGTAATGGGTAGATTGGAAAAGGAAACTGCTGCAGAAAATTCATGGATGCCTGTTCGGAAACCTATATTGACGATAGCCTTACTGAGTTTCCTGTTCCTTTCAAATGTATATCTCATTATTCAGCAGGTAAAACAAATAAAAACAACATCGGCAAGTGAAACATCTTCACTACAAAGTTTTGCGAGTGAATATCATTTGAATAGCACAACCAATTACTAATAAATATTTTATATGAACAATATTGCTAAAAACAGATTATCGACAGCAATTGTAATTTTATTATTATTTGCCAATGCTGCAAGTTTGGCTACATACTGGTGGGCAAGAGAAAAACAAATAGTATTACTTCCTCCACCTCCCGGCAATGGTGGAAGTGTAGCAGCCGATTTTTTGGTCAAGAAATTAAATTTAGATGCAAAGCAGCAATCAGCTTATCAGCTATTGCGGGAGGAGCATCAGCAGCAAACTAAAATGGTGCGAGAGAAAGTTAGAGAATCGAAAAAAGAATTCTTTGATCTGCTCGATAAAGATTCTGTCAATAATTTCTTGCTGACAAAACTATCAGAGGAGATCGGCCAGAATGAAGGGCAATTACAGTTGTACACTTTTGAACATTTCAGGAAAGTAAGAACATTATGTAATCCAGAACAACAAAAGCAATTCGATTCTATCATTCAAGAGGTATTAAGAATGATGGGCGGACAACAAGGCCCGCCACCACCTCAAAGGTTGGAAGGCGATCATCTTCCTCCACCTGATCAAATGCCTGGTGGCCAACCACCACCCGATAACCCACCACCCAAAGAACCAAAATAATAGTGTATCATTATACTACCAAAGTGATTGTGTGTACGATCACTTTTTTATGATACAGCGTTAACAAAATATTCTCAATTCTCAGCAAAGGATTTTATTCTGTATTGCTTCTAATTAATAAACCTAACATCATGAAGAATATTTATTTATCGATCAGCATTGCTGTATTAGCAATTACCTTTATTTCTTTCTCCTGTTCAAAAGACACGGCAACTTCAACAAGCAGTACAACAACAGCATTACCTGACGTATTTAAAAAATTCGCTTCCACTATTCAGGGAACTAGCTTGCAAGTGTATGTAGATGGCAATTATGTGGTGATAAAAAGCAATGGACTGCCCGATCATAAAAGCCCTTATTACAAAGGAACACAATGGGCGTCCAGCATGTATGAAGCTTACAACGGAAACAATTCCGCTTGGAGCCAAAATCCTAACACGATCGCATCGCAGAGTTTGGTCTTTAAAATTCCTTTGAATCCTTCAAAGTCGTCGAGTGTAAATGAGACTCCTCTTGGCCCAATGGGTGTTGCAATAAATGGTGTTGCCATATTTAATCAGTATGCTGCAGGAAGGGTAGCATTAACGTCAGAGGTCAATTCTTTTGATGAATACAATGGCCATCCCCAAAACACAGGCCAGTATCATTATCATGTTGAGCCAACCTATATCACAGGCAATAAAGGCAAAGATGCATTGATTGGATTTTTGTTAGACGGGTATCCTGTATATGGCACATCAGAAAATGGCAAAACCCTTACAAGTGCAGATTTGGATACTTATCATGGTCATACAGGTGTAACTGCAGATTATCCAAGCGGTATTTATCATTATCATATCACTGCCGACGCTCCTTATATTAATGGGGCTGGATTTTACGGTACACCGGGGACAGTAACACAATAATTTTTTCGACAAGCTACAGTAATGCAATTCGACTTTTGTTGTGTCACTCACTTCTAGCATATAACGTTATGCGGCAAATAAATTGAACATAAATAACCTCTAAAAAATATACAATGAAAAAGCAAATTCTATTAATGATAGCCATCACATGCTTTTGTTATGAATCATCAAAATCACAAACTTCAACAGAACCTCCACGTCCGCCAAAACCTCCAAGCATTGAAGACAGGATAAAACATGTTGATGAAAAATTATCAAAAGAATTGACGTTAACTGCCGATCAAAAAAAGAAAGTAGAAGCAGCGTACAAAGATTTTTTTGCGAAAGCAGATAAGCTGCACGAGAAAATGCCGCCTCCACCTCCGCCACCAGCCCCGGGTAATAAAGCAGAAATGGATAAATTAAGCAAGGATCGAGATGCAGAAATCCAAAAATCATTATCGCCTGAACAGTTTAAAAAATATGCTGATGTAGAAAAAACATTAAGGCCAAATCCTCCCGGAAATCCGCCGCCACCTCCTTCTGATAAAAAAGATTAGCAAAGTGAAATATATTATCATCATTATATTGGTAAGTACTGTGTTGGGCTGCAAGCAAAATAAAAAATTGCCCGAAGCCCACCATAGTCTCCCTTTTTATAATACGGCTGATTTTACAGCAGCGTGGATAGATTCAACGGCGGCAACAAATAAAAATATGCATGTTATTCCTGCATTTTCTTTCACAGATCAAAATGCTGAAATAATAACGGAGAGGAATTTTTTCAATAAAATTTATGTTGCTGATTTCTTCTTTACTGCTTGTCCTGGTATTTGCAAAAAATTGACCACTAATTTAACATTAGTGCAAAAGGAATTTGTGAATGACACGAATGTTCTTTTACTATCACACAGTGTAACACCCGAAACAGATGATCCTGCAACATTAAAACGATATGCAAACAATTTTGGTGCGATCAATAATAAATGGTTCCTCGTAACAGGTGATCGTAATGAAATCTATTCAATAGCTCGCAATGCTTATTTCGCTGATGAAGACTTGGGACAAAAAAGATCTGCCAATGATTTTCTGCATACTGAAAATATATTGCTGATTGACAAGCATAAAAGGATTCGCGGCGTATATAAAGGAACTTCGGAACTGCAGATACAAAATCTTATCGATGATATTAAAGTTTTAGAACTGGAAAAATGAAAAATATTGTTATCATAACATGCGTTATTTTTTCATCCTGCAAGGAAGCCAATACTACTGAAATTCGTCAACAGAATGCTTTTGAACCGATCGCAATTCCGGGAAATAGAGTTTTGAAAACAGACAGTTTGTTGAGACTCAAAAATGGCTTTTGGTTTTATTCAGATACATTATATTCAGGGGCCATTGCGGATTATTTTCCTTCAAAGCAATTGAAAACAATAGGAACTTTCTATAAAGGGAAAGAAGAGGGCTGGTATCATTCTTTTTATCCTGATGGAACAAAAGAGTCTAATCGCTATTATCATGCTGGAGAAAAAGACAGTGTGCATATAGGCTGGTGGAATAACGGCAATCTTCGTTTTGAATATCATTTTGTCAATGGCAATTATGATGGCAATTATAAAGAATGGTATCAAAGTGGTAAGGCTTTGAAGCATATCATTTATGAAAATGGAAATGAAATAAGCGGTAAGGGTTGGAGAGAGAATGGTAAACTGTTCATGAATTATGTGATGAAAGATAAGCGCAGGTATGGCTTGATGAATTCGCAATTGTGTTATTCCTTAAAGAATGAAAAAGGAGAATTTGTGAGATCGACATCTGATACATTAAAATAAATTAATTAAAAAGGAGGACATTCGACTTCTTTTACTTTATTATCAAAGGGATGAATATTCAACACTAAATATACGCCTCCATTGAAAGTTTGTGTGCCAACTTTTAAAGCTTTATAAAAATCAAGGCTGTGAAAACCAAGTAATAAAGGACCCATCTTAACTGCTCCACCTACCCACAATTGACCTTGAGTATTATATTGAATAGGTAAATAAACACCCCATAAATTAGTTTCCCATCTTGGTGTGATCGTTAATAGATTTAATTCTCTTGTCTTCAGTTTTACCTGTGGTTGTGTTGAAAAAAAGTTCACACTTAATTCTCCATTGATATAAAAATGATGCCCCAGGTTTTTGTCGACAGATATGATCAGTCTTGTTGGATTTGCGATAGTGAACTGTGAAGCAATACTGTCAATAGTTGTGAAAACAGTCGCCAATGTGTCTCTCAACTCTCTAATTGAACCAACATTTTGTAATTTGTTCAGTAAGCCAGTATCACTGACGTTCATCACGGGGTTTCTTGCAGTAAAGCTGCCATTTGCAGGATTGAATTTATTTACACCGATGTCCATGATGCTGACGCCAATTTTCCAGTCATAGTTCGTTGGAGAAAGAGGCTGTTTGTCATATTCTGTTTGTTTCCTGAATAGATATTCAAATCCGATATTGAAATTGAAAGCTGGCACAGTGTTTTTAATGAATGACTTTACATTACTTCCAACACTTTTTGTAGAATCATACAAATCATAATTTTGAGAATACTCGGCAGTAACTGCACCGCCAGTTAGTAGATAATACAATTGGTTATTGCTTCCGGTTTGTTCAGAATAACTCAATCTTTGAACGTTGGTATGAGCACCTGAAATGCCTCGCATATAACCGATCGTTATTCCTCCTGTTATTCTTGAACTTTCATTTTGTTGAATTACCTGGGAATAATTAAAATCAGCTTCTACCCAACCACTGTTGGTTGCATAACCTTCCAAATGATCAACCCCGGTATTAAGATGTAAAAAACTCTCGGTAGTGCTGATCGTGTCAGTGTAATAAAAGGGAGCTGTTTTAATAAAATTATACGTTCTCCCCCTCAAGGCAAAAGCAAATGCTTTGTTTTTATCAATATTATATCTGAAGTTGAAAAGATTAATATCAAGGGTGGTATGCTGATAACGTGATCTCAAGCCATTGGTGAATTGCATATCAGCACTATCATATTTTAGCAGTGATGTTTGGTTTACGACAAATAAACTGTTTGTGAAAGTTATCTGAGATGACAGGAGGCTCATGTCCCATTTGTAAGCTGCATTTGCAGTTGACGCCGGATTATTATACATTCCAGTTACACCTGCATAAGGAGATCCGCTAAGGGCATGATAGCTTTGTGCATTCGTTGCACAAAAGCCAAGTATCATCATGAATGTAAAAAAAAGTTTAACTGCAGGATTATTCATCAGATCGTATGATGACCAAATGTAAGGAACTGTTTACTCAGATTTTACTTTTAACAAGAAATGCAATTTGAAAACTGATGGAAACAGGTATAGCTAATTCACTAAAACGTAAGATCTGAAACGATCAAAAATTGGTTAAATGAAGCTATCTGATTATAATTTTTCTCCATGCTGACTCCAGTCCAATCCGTCTTTTTCTTCATCAGCAGAAACACGTAAGGGAAGGATCCAATCTGTTACTCTTAATAGAATATAAGACCCGCAAAAAGCAAATATGGATACGCCGATCACTGCGATCACGTGTGTAAAAAATAATTTTGTTTCTCCAAAGATCAAACCATTATTTATCACTGCACTATTAATGCTTTTATGTGCAAATACCGCAGTTAAGATCATGCCTGAAATACCACCAACACCATGACAAGGAAAAACATCCAATGTATCATCGAGAGAGGTCTTTGTTCTCCATTCTACCATCAGATTGCTCACAATGCTACTGACAATGCCCACCGTTAATGCATGCGGAATACTGATGAACCCTGCGGCAGGTGTAATGGCAACCAATCCCACAACTGCACCGATACAGGTACCCATGGCACTTGGTTTACGACCACGGATTGCATCAAAGATGATCCATGCAAAAGCGGCAGCAGCAGAGGCTGATGTTGTAGTGGCTAATGCGGTGGCAGCTAAAGTATTTGCACCCAGTGCCGAGCCGGCATTAAATCCTAGCCATCCAAACCATAATAATCCTGTTCCCAGCATAACATAAGTGATACGGGCCGGATTATGATTGGTCTCATTTCTGCCTTTTAAATAAATGGCACTGGCCAAGGCTGCCCATCCTGCACTCATGTGTACAACTGTTCCGCCTGCAAAATCCAATACACCGAATCTGGACAGAAGCCCATCAGGATGCCAAGTAGCATGTGCCAAAGGTGAATAGATAAAGACGCTGAATAAAACAATGAATAGAATATAAGAGGTGAATTTGATCCTTTCTGCAAAAGCCCCTGTAATTAAAGCGGGTGTGATGATGGCAAATTTGAGTTGGTAGAAAGCAAAAAGTACAACTGGTATGGTGGCTGCTAGTTTGATACTACCATCAGCTGATGTGATGGGGCCACCTTCAATTACTCCCTTCATCATAAAAAATGTACTGGGATCACCGATGATACCCCCGATTGATTTACCGAAAGCCAGACTGAAACCTACTACTACCCATAAAACACTGATCACCGACATACAAATAAAACTCTGCAGCATGGTAGATAGCACATTTTTTTTACTCACCATCCCTCCATAAAAGAATGCAAGTCCGGGGGTCATGATCAATACCAAACCCGTTGCGCAAAGCATCCAGGCGATATCGGCTGCAATAAGATCTGGGTTCGGCTTTGTTGGTTTGGGTAAGCTTGGAAAGAAAAGACTCAATACGACAATGACCAATAAAAGAATAAAAGGTATGAGGGCTAAGCGACGTGTCATCGACATAAACAAACAAAATTTAATTCGTTAGTTAAATAGATATTTTGCAAATATTAGAGCATATTTTTGAAATTCAATAACATATTTATTTTAATTATTTGATAATATCTTATCATTATAGGTATAAAATAGAAAAGTCCCAATACTATTGGGACTTCAATTCTTAAGAAATTACAGCTTATTTTCTTGCTGGATAAACCTGTAAAGCTTTTTCCAGGCAATCCATTGCCTTATTAATATCATCCAAATTCAGCACATAGGCCAATCTTACCTCCTGTTTGCCCAATCCTTCGGTTCCGTAGAATCCGGTAGCGGGGGCCAGCATCACTGTTTGATCATGGTAATTGAAATCTTCGAGCAACCACTGACAAAAAATATCTGCATCATCAATCGGTAATTTGGCCATGGCATAGAAAGCACCACCCGGATTTGGACAGAAGACACCGTTCATAGCATTCAATCTTTTTACGATCAGATCTCTGCGTGATTTATATTCTGCCTTTGTGGTATCAAAATAATTGGAAGGAAGATCGATCGCAGCTTCACCTGCGATTTGCGCAAAGGACGGCGGACTTAATCTTGCCTGAGCAAATTTCATTACAGCATCTAAGAGTCTTTTATTTTTAGTGACCAATGCGCCAATTCTTCCGCCGCATGCACTGTACCTTTTACTGATGGTATCCATCAACACAACATGCTCATCAACACCTGTTAAATGCATGGCGCTGATCTGCTTTCCTTCATAACAAAATTCACGGTATGCTTCATCGGAGAATAAATACAGATCATGTTTAATGATGAGTTCTTTTAATGCCAGCATTTCAGCCTCTGTATATAAATAACCCGTTGGATTATTGGGATTACAGATCACGATGGCTTTTGTTTTTGCCGTGATCTTCTTTTCAAATTCTTCAATGGCCGGTAATGCAAAACCACTTTCAATACTGGAGGTAACAGGTACTACCTTAACACCTGCTGCAACGGCAAAACCGTTGTAATTGGCATAAAAAGGTTCGGGTATGATTACCTCGTCACCGGGATCAAGGCAGGCCATAAAGCCAAATAGAATGGCTTCACTTCCGCCTGTTGTAATGATGATCTGATCATAAGTAACATCGATGCCAACAGTGCTATAATAACCTACCAGTTTTTTCCGATAGCTTTCGTTGCCCGCACTGTGGCTGTATTCTAATACCTTGAAGTTGCTGTTTCTTACAGCATCTAAGACCAATTTAGGTGTTTCAATATCAGGCTGTCCGATATTCAAATGATACACTTTGATACCTCTTTTTTTTGCTGCTTCTGCATACGGTACCAACTTTCGAATGGGCGAGGCGGGCATTAATTGTCCGCGTTGACTTATTTGTAACATAATACAAAGATAGCAGCCGTAGTACAGCATACAAAAGAAAAACGCTGTTAGTTTACTAACAGCGTTTCTATTCAAAATAGCGTATCAATTATTTTTGGCTTATAGAACTTCCCCTTCAATACTAAGTACCGTAGGCAAATCGATATTTGCAAATTTTACATTCACATTTTTATGGAATGCACCCGATGCTGCAGCATTGAATGTTACTTTTATTTTCCCTTCTTTCCCTTTGGCAATAGGCTGCTTGGGATAATCGGGAGTAGTGCAGCCACAGTCGGCAGTTGCTACTTCAACCACTAAAGGTTTAGTGCCTGCATTTGAAAAAGTGAAGGTATAAGTTACAGGAGTTCCCTTTTTTATCTTTCCAAAACTGTGTTTAGTATTGCTGAATTTTACTGATTCCTGCGCAAAGCTGACAATGGAAACAAATAAAAATAAAGCGAGGAATAACTTTTTCATGAGGAAATTGATTTTTAGTTTTTCTTTAATTCGATGTAGCCGTTTTTAATTTTTCGGTAGCTGTATTGGCAGGAGCCGGATTAGCAGGTGCTGTGAAAGTCTCTCCTTTAAATGTTACCACTTTACTTAATCCGCCGCTCAGATAAATAGTGGCCATTTTATTGAATACACCCATCTGATCACCGCTGAAGCCTAAAGTAAGTTTGATCGTTTGACCAGGACCAAACCTTTTTCCTTTTTCATATTCAGGAGTGGTGCAATGGCATCCTACCTGAACATTGTCTAATGAGGCTGAATCCATTCCAATATTCTTGATGAATACATCATATTTAACTGGTTTGCCAAATGTGATCTTTCCAAAATCATAATCATTATTGGTAAACTCGAATAATTTGTTGACGTCTTTTGCAACAATTGCTGTTTGGGCTTTCGCCATATTCATCACAAAAAAAGCGGTCAAAATGAAGGCAATTCTTTTCATACTTAATATAAATTTAGAGTCGGGTAAAATTATAGAATTATATTTATCCAACAGGTTAAGGTTTTCCGAAAAATATCAGCTTTAAATTTCGAAAATAATTGATTTTTAGCAGGAAACTAAATCTTTGCACAGTCTGTTCTCAGCGGAATTTCATAGATATCTTAATAATTATTTTTGTAGCATGGAACAAACAATTACCTTGGCATATAAAGATGATATGCTTTCTTACGAAGGATTTAGAACTCAGGTGCTTGAGGATTACCGTATAGCGATGGTAAGCCGAGAAGCTAGTTTAATTGGCCGCCGCGAAGTATTGACCGGTAAGGCCAAATTTGGCATTTTCGGTGATGGTAAGGAAGTGGCTCAGATTGCTGCATCTAAATTCTTTAAAGCCGGTGATTTCAGAGCAGGGTATTATCGAGATCAGACTTTCATGTTTGCCGCAGGACTGGCAAGTGTGGAGCAATTCTTCTCACAATTATTTGCCGACCCGGATATCAGGAATGATCCATTCAGTGCTGGCCGTCAGATGGTCTCACATTTTGCAACAAAAACAGTAGATGAAAATGGTAATTGGTTAGATCTTGCTAACCGCAAAAATATTTCTTCTGATATGGCACCTACGGCTTCTCAAATGCCGAGGGCATTGGGTTTGGCATTCGCTTCTAAATGTTTCAGAAATACACCGGGTTTACAAGGTTTCGATGCATTAAGTCATCATGGAAATGAAATTTGTTTTTGTTCTATTGGTGATTCTGCTACCAGTGAAGGTCATTTCTGGGAAACGATCAATGCTGCCGGTGTATTGCAGGTTCCATTGGCTGTTTTTGTATGGGATGACGGATATGGGATTTCTGTTCCTAAATCATATCAAACTACCAAAGGCTCTATTTCTGTTGCTCTGGAGGGTATGCAGAAAAAAGCAGATACAAATGGTATTGAGATCTATAAAGTAAAAGCATGGGATTATGCAGGCATGTGCGAAGTGTTTGAAGAAGGTTTGCAGAAAATGCGTGAAACACATACCCCCGCTATCTTTCATGTTGAAGAAATGACCCAGCCCCAAGGCCATTCTACCAGTGGCAGTCATGAAAGATATAAGGACCCTAAACGTTTGGAATGGGAGCGCGAATGGGATTGTATCAAAAAATTCAGGGAGTGGATCGTTGCCAATAATATTGCTACTCACGAAGAGTTAAACAGCATTGATTACGAATCCAAAGATTTTGCACGTGACGCAAAAGCAAGCGCATGGGATAAATTTTCATCTCCCATCCGGGAACATGTAGCAAAAGCTTCCGAAATGATCCGATCCATTGTGGTGAGTGATATGGATACCTATAATTACATGCAGCAATTGTCTGTTGAGTTGCAAAACAATGTAGAGCCCTTACGAAGAGATATATTGCGCACATTATCATTGGTAATGGAAGCTGCACCTTATTCCCCTTCCATTGCTGATTTTAAAGAATATTATAACAGTTTATTAAAAGAGAGCCAGCATTTATACAGCTCTCATTTATATAATGAAGGGCCTAAAAGTGCATTGCAAGTAGAGATCATAAAACCACTCGTGCAATTTGATGCACCAATCGTAAACGGTTATGAGATATTGAATAGATATTTCGATATGCTGTTCCAGCACGATCCACTCGTATTTGCATTTGGAGAAGATGTTGGACAGATCGGAGATGTGAACCAGGGCTTTGCGGGCTTACAAATAAAACATGGCACAGACCGAATTTTTGATACAGGCATCAGAGAATTGACCATTATGGGACAAGCTATTGGTATGGCTTTGAGGGGGTTGAGGCCGATCGCAGAAATTCAATATTTAGATTATTTATTGTATGGTTTGCAACCATTAAGTGATGATGCGTCCACAACACATTTCAGAACAAAGGGACAGCAATCCTGCCCTATCATTATCCGTACCCGTGGACATAGGCTGGAAGGTATATGGCATAGCGGCAGTCCTTTGGGAATGATCATCAATTCACTTCGTGGCATGTATGTTTGCGTACCCCGTAATATGGTACAGGCAGTGGGCATGTATAATACCTTATTGAGAAGCAATGATCCTGCTTTGGTGATCGAATGTTTGAATGGGTATCGCTTAAAAGAGAAGTTGCCGGGCAATTTATTAGAGTTCAATATACCGTTAGGTATTCCTGAGATCATCAGAGAAGGGAATGATATTACGGTTGTTTCTTACGGTTCCACTTTAAGAATCATTCAGGATGCTGCAGAGCGTTTGGAAAGATTCAATATCAGTTGTGAGATCATAGATGTACAAACATTATTGCCCTTCGATATTCATCATGCCATACTGGAATCATTAAAGAAAACAAACCGTATTGTATTTATTGATGAAGATGTTCCGGGTGGTGCCGCCGCATATATGTTCAATAAAGTAATGGAAGAACAGGGCGGTTATCAATGGCTGGACGTTGCTGCTAGAACCATTACCGCAAAAGCACACCGCCCATCTTACGGAAGTGATGGCGATTATTTCAGTAAACCCAATGCAGAAGAAATATTCAATACTATTCAGCAAATGCTGAATGAATGATAAGCCGATACTGTGTAGAGAAAGACTCAGATCTCTCGCAGAGATCTGAGTCTTTTTGTTTTACTTAAGACCTAGCTTTTTGTTAAAATCGATTATGGTCTCAGTAAGGCTTTCTTCGTGTTTTCTTCGTACCTGCTTCGGGTCAAGTGCATTAATTAATGCACTTGACCCGAACAAGACCCGAAGCGTAGACCTGTAAAACAGCCTGATTATATGTTGTACTGCTTTATTGATCCAAGAATAAAGATCTGAGCTTCTCATCCGGCAACCAGCATTCCTCTTTTTTTCCAAACCATCTGTACCGATTATTGGCAATGATAGAATAAATGGGATCTCGGATAAATGCTGGCACGATGATCAGCACATACAATAATTTCAAGCCACCCGATAATTGTTTGCAAACGCTTAATGCAGCTGTTGACCGTGTCAATATTTTTCCATCTTCCAACAGAATAAATGAATTGAAATTATGTTCCCTTACACCTGCTTCCTGCATAACAGCTTTCCCGAAAGATGATTGTAATGATACAAAGCGAAACTGCTTTTGCCTGTCATGCTTAATAATGAATTGAACAGAACCCACACATAGATTGCAGAGGCCATCAAATAAAACAATAGGACCTTTTATTTCCTTTATATCAATCATTCTATAAAATTAGCCCTTAAAATAAAAAGAGACTGATCGATACATCAGTCTCTTTTTTAACAGCTTTTAGGGCAGGGGGTTAAGCCATATTATGAAACACTTTATTTACATCTTCGTCCTGTTCCAGACGCTCTATTAATTTACTTACATCTTCAGCTTGCTCATCGGTTACAGGAACGGTGGTGGTAGGGATCCATTCCAGTTCAGCACTGATTGGTGTAATGCTTTTATCTTCCAGGGCCTTTTGCAACTTGCCGAAATCAACAAAAGCACAACGCAAAACAATAATATTGTTGCCCTCATCATCGGTACTTTCACCTAATTCATCCAACCCGAAATCGATCAATTCCAGTTCCAGTTCTTCAATATCCAGTCCTTCGGGCTTTAATTTGAATACGCCCATTTTCTTAAATTGGAAACTGACACTTCCGCTGTTTCCCATGGCACCATGGCCTTTATTAAAATGACTCTTTACATTGGCTACAGTTCTTACATGATTATCTGTGGCAGCATCTACCAATAGTGCCACGCCATGTGGTGCATAACCTTCATACATGATCTCTTCGTAACTGGTAGTATCCTTGCCCATTGCTCTTTTAATGGCCGCTTCGACTCTGTCTTTAGGCATACCTACACTCTTCGCATTTTGAAAACATCTGCGCAAAGCAGGGTTGGTGGCAACATCGGGTCCGCTGGCTTTTACGGCGATCACGATCTCTTTACCGATACGGGTAAACTGTTTCGCCATTCTATCCCAACGGGCAAACATCGTAGCTTTTCTTACTTCAAAAATCCTTCCCATGAATATTTATTATTTATAATTTGAAACGGATGATTTTGCTGACCAACTATTTTATTCAATGGCATCGTTTGTTGCGTTGCACACTTGTACTGTTGGTTCAAGCGGCAGCAAATTTAGCTGTTTGCTACCTACTAACAAAAAACCCCGCAATTGCGGGGTTTTAAAGCTTTATTCAAAGTCTGAAGCATGTGGCAGGATCTCTGATGGATTATGCAATTTACTTCTTGCTTTACTGTAACTGAAGTAAACAACCAGTCCAACGATCATCCATACAAATGCAGTGAATAATGTTCTGTTATCCAAGGAGTAGATCATTGCAGCACAAACAATGGCTCCAAGTATGGGGATCAATGGAACCAATGGTGTTTTAAATGGTCTGATCCTTTCAGGGTCATTTCTTCTCATGATGATCACACCCACACAAACCAGGATAAATGCTAATAATGTTCCTATACTGGTTAAGTTGCCTGCAACATCGCCGGGAATGAACCCTGCAAAACCTCCTACAAAAACAAATAAGATGATATTTGATTTATACGGTGTTCTGAATTTAGGATGTAATTCCGAAAATGCTTTTGGCAATAAACCATCGGTACTCATGGTATAGAACACACGGCTCTGGCCCATCAACATCACCAATATCACTGACGAGAATCCAGCTAAAATTCCTACCGTAACCAGTTTGGCAAGCCAGCCATATCCATGCATATATGTCTCAATAGCATAAGCAACTGAAGCTTCTTTACCTGATTTTACAAAATCAGTATAAGGAGCAACGCCTGTTAAAACATAAGAAAACAAAATGTACAGAACGGTACAAATCACTAATGAGCCCAGGATACCGATTGGCATATCTTTTTTGGGATTCTTTGCTTCCTGTGCAGCAGTAGATACTGCATCAAATCCAATGAATGCAAAGAACACAACAGCGGCACCCGTTAGCACGCCACCCCATCCATGACGGAAAGTATCGGCATAGCTGTATTCCGTCCCATCGGGCTGAATAGCAGGTTTTGCATCGGCAGGAATTAAATAAGGATGATGATTGGCAGGATTGATGAACTGCCATCCTATGATTATAAAAACAATAACAATTGCCACTTTTACAATTACAATGACCGCATTCACTACCGCAGATTCCTGTGTTCCTTTGATCAACAATGCAGAGATCATCAATAAGATCAATAAGGCAGGCACATTCATGATTCCCGTATGCATTACGTTAGCAGCATCTAATGCTCTTTCGAAAGGAGAATGGCTCCACTCGTAAGGAATGCCGCCCCCCACCAGCTTGTTTAAAAATTCGCTCCAGGCAATACTCACCGTAGCAGCACCCAATGCATATTCCAATATCAAGGCCCAGCCAATGATCCATGCAATCAATTCTCCCATAGTGGCATAAGCATAGGTATAAGCACTGCCTGCAATCGGTATCATGGATGCAAATTCTGCATAACATAAACCGGCAAATGCACAACCGATCGCCGCAACAATAAATGAAATGGTTACAGCAGGACCAGCATGTTGACCGGCAGCAGCAGCAGTTCTCACAAATAATCCGGCACCGATAATAGCACCAATACCCAGAGCGATCAGATTACCTGCTCCGAGTGTTCGCTTCAATCCTTTTTCTGAATCACCGGCTTGCGCCATTAAAACATCCAAAGACTTTTTTCTGAATAAACTCATAGTACAGTTGGTTAAGTTTAATAAAATTCTATTTGGCAAAATACTGATTAAATCATTCAGTAGCATAAAAGTTTTATGAATGCTGCAATTACACGGCTTTAGCACTTAATTACTATATTGCCACACTAATTGCTGATAGAATGAAAGGGAATAAACTCACCTTTTTTATTTTGATTGCCATGTTGCTGGGAATTGTAGCGGGCTATATCGTTCATGAAACCGCTTCTCCCGAAATTGTAAAAGCATTCGCCAATAATATTAAATTGCTGGGAACCATTTTTATTCGTGGCGTAAAAACAATTATTGCCCCTTTAGTATTTTCAACATTGGTAGTGGGTATTGCAAAATTAGGCGATCTGAAAACTGTTGGTCGTGTAGGTGGTAAAGCCATGCTCTGGTTCATATCTGCTTCATTAGTAAGCTTATTGCTTGGAATGGCTTTGGTGAATTATTTCCAACCGGGTTCTTACATCGATCTTTCTCAGGCAGACAATGCAGGCTTGCAAGATCTGCTAAGCAAAACCACTGAGTTTTCCATGCAGAAATTTGTGGAGCATGTTGTACCATCAAGTGCATTTGATGCCATGGCAACCAATGAAGTATTACAAATCGTTGTGTTCTCTATTTTCTTTGGAGTAGCCACTGCTTCATTAGGCGAAAAGGCGGCACCTGTTATCAGAACCTTCGATGCTATTTCGCAAATTATTTTAAAGATCGTTGGATATATTATGAATTTTGCACCCCTTGGCGTGTTCGGAACATTGGCTGCAGTGGTAGCAGAAAAAGGGTTGGGTATTTTTAAATTTTATTTGGTGTATTATGGATTTTTCATGTTGGGGATATTTTTGTTATGGGCAGTTTTATGCACGGTTGGTTTAATTATTTTGAAAGGAAGAATGAAAGAATTGCTAAAGCGTATTGGCAATCCATTACTCATTGCGTTCAGCACAACAAGCAGTGAAGCTGTCTTTCCTAAACTAACAGAAGAACTTGAAAAATTCGGTTGTAAGAATCAGATCGTTGCTTTCATATTGCCATTGGGTTATTCTTTCAATCTGGACGGAAGTATGATGTATATGACATTTGCAAGTTTGGCAATTGCACAAGCTTATGGAATCCATCTTCCCATTGGCACACAATTAACCATGTTATTGGTATTGATGCTAACGAGCAAAGGAATTGCAGGGGTGCCGAGGGCTTCATTGATCATTGTATTAGCCACTTGTGCCATGTTTAAAATCCCTCCCGAAGGAGTTGCCTTAATTTTACCGATAGATCATTTTTGTGATATGCTGAGAACCGGGACCAATGTTCTGGGAAATGCACTGGCAACAACAGTAGTAAGTAAATGGGAAGGTGCTTTGGAAAATCCATCAAAAACTTAATGAGATCACATGTCAACATTATTAGTAGCATTCGAATGGCATCAATTATTGCAACCTCAATTTTATATTGAGCATGGAGGTTTATGGGTTTTATTATTTGTTGTATTTGCAGAAACGGGATTATTTGCCGGATTCTTTTTACCGGGCGATAGCCTCTTATTTGTGGCGGGCATCTTCAGTAATAAATTAGCCGCCTATTTATTTGATTCAGGAAGTGATGTTATTAATCTGCTGCTGATCGTTACTTTGGTAAGCATTGCAGGAATATTGGGTAATACAGCAGGATATTGGTTTGGGAATAAAGTGGGACATAAAATGTATTCCTGGAATGATAATCTTTTATACAAAAAACATTATTTGGAACAGGCTCATGAATTCTACGAAAAGCATGGGGGCAGCGCCATCATCTTTGCAAGATTTATTCCCATTGTAAGAACATTTGCTCCTATTGTTGCCGGTATTGTTGAAATGGATAAGAAGAAATTCTCTTATTTTAATGTGGTGGGTTGTATAGCATGGGCGACAACCATGTTGGCCGGCGGACATTATCTGCATAAATTCTTCATCGAAAAATATAATTTCGATCTCACCAAACATCTGGAAGTCATTGTACTCGGAATTGTATTGGTTACCACGGCTCCGGTTATCATTAAATTGGTGTTTGGAAAAAGAAAGACCAATTCCCAATAAATAAAGCATGAATCAAAAGCAACAGGGCATTTTTTCATTGACGGTGATCGTTGGTGCATTGGGATTCTTTGTAGATATATTCGATCTTTTATTATTCAATATCATCCGCAAACCGAGCCTGGCTTCCTTGGGATTATCCCCCAATGAAGTATTGATCCAGGGAGAGAATATTTTGAGTGTACAAATGATCGGTCAATTAATAGGAGGGATTCTTTGGGGAGTGATGGGCGATAAAAAAGGAAGGTTAAGTGTGCTGTTCAGTTCTATCATCATGTATTCGCTTGCAAGTATTGCCAATGGATTTGTTACGGACCCCCATCAATACCTTATTCTGAGATTCATTGCAGGCTTTGGTTTGGCTGGGGAGTTGGGAGCAAGTATTACATTGGTAAGTGAAATGCTGACGAAAGAAAAAAGAGGCATTGCCTCTACCATCATTGCCACAACAGGAGTACTGGGTGCGATAACGGCTTATTTTGTTTTTAAATTATCCAATGATAACTGGAGACTTTGTTATTTTGTTGGAGGTGGCATGGGCATCATGCTATTGTTCCTAAGACTGAGTGTGATGGAAAGTTCAATGTTTGCCAAATTGAAAGAGAGTAAGACAGAACGTGGTAATTTTTTCATGTTCTTCAATAACAAAGAAAGATTCTTCAGATATCTTCGAGGTATAATCATTGGGTTACCTGTGTGGTACATGATCGGAGTATTAATTACATTCTCCGATCAATTCGGCAAAGAGATGGGCATAGAAAATATCGATCCAGCCAAAGCGGTATTATACCAATACGCAGCATTGGTAATTGGCGATATGAGTGCAGGCTTGTTGAGCAATTATATCAAGAGCAGAAGGAAAACGTTATTTATTTATTATGGCATCAGCTCCGTTTTTATGCTCCTTTATTTCATGCAAAGTGGCGGCAGTGCCAGTAATATGTATCTGATCTGTGCAGGATTAGGATTGGGCTCGGGTATTTCTGTTTTATATATCACAATGAGTGCAGAACAATTTGGCACTAATCTGAGAGCAACGGCTGCTATCAGCATTCCAAATATGGTGCGCGGTGCATTGCCATTGGTACTTTTATTATTTAAAGGAATACGTTCGCTTACACATAATTACTTTACCGGTGGATGGATATGCGGATTGATCGTAATGGGCTTAGCGGTAATTGCAGCATATAATACAAAAGAATCCTTTGGCAAGGATCTGAACTTTATTGAAACATAGTTTTTGAAGTAATTAATTGTATTTTAGTTTCAACATTGCAAACCATGAACCAAAAAAAGTACGGCATCCTGTCGCTTCCTGTTATAGTAGCAGCATTGGGTTATTTTGTTGATATCTACGACCTGCTGCTTTTTACGATTGTTAAAAAACCAAGTATGATAGGTGTTGGAGCCACCGATGCTACCATACTTGCCGACAGTACCAGGGTCATTAACTGGCAAATGGTTGGTTTATTGTTGGGAGGAATTCTTTGGGGTGTTTTGGGTGATAAAAAGGGAAGATTAAGTGTATTGTTCGGTTCTATTATTTTATACAGTCTCGCCAATTTTGTTACCGGATTTGTGCAAACAGTTGACCAATATGCTTTGTGCAGATTTGTTGCCGGTGTTGGTTTGGCAGGAGAACTGGGCGCAGGCATCACATTAGTAAGTGAATTGTTACCGAAAAATAAAAGAGGTATAGGTACATCCATGGTCGCGGGAATTGGATTAAGTGGTGCAGTGGTTGCTTACTTTACGTATCAGTTAACAAAGGACTGGCGCTTGTGTTATGAGATTGGTGGCGGATTAGGAGTTCTATTATTGTTCTTGCGGATCTCTGTGGCCGAGTCGGGTATGTTCAAAGAAGTAAAAGCAACCAATGTTAAGCGTGGTAATTTCTTCATGCTTATCAATAATGGGAAGCGATTGAAAAAATATGTATTGGCCATTTTGATCGGCCTACCCACCTGGTATGTGATCGGGATATTGGTAAACCAAAGTGACCGTTTTGGTAAAGCCATGTTTGGCAGCACAACAATCGATTCAGGTCGTTCCATCATGTTTGCCTATGCAGCCATCGCAGTAGGAGATATGTTCGTAGGTTTAGTGAGTCAGTATTTCAAGAGTCGCAAAAAAGCATTGCTGCTGTATTACTGTTTATGTATTGTTGCATTGTTCCTTTTCTTCAGTAGTTATAATTCTTCTGATCAAAGTATGTATGGGATTTGTGCATTTCTCGGTTTCAGCACAGGTTTCTGGGCTATTTTTATTACGATGGGCGCTGAACAATTCGGTACTAATCTGCGTGCAACAGCTGCAACCACTATCCCTAATATGGTGAGAGGTGCATTGCCATTAATCAATATGCTTTTCCTTGATCTGTTTCAAAAATCATGGGGCTTTAGCATTATTAAAAGCGGGATCATTACAGGGTTTGTGGTGATGAGCATCACCCTCATAGCTTTTTATTTTACCGAAGAAACATTTCATAAAGATTTGAATTATGTGGAATTGGAAATAGAAGAGATGTTGCCGTGATCTTATTAGTTTCAAGTATTTTGATTCCAGCAAAATTCTCTGATCAAAACTTATACCTGTTGCATTATACAATTCTCGAAAAGATAATTGGCATAAATTCGCTTAATGAAATTTCTCATCATCCGCTTTTCTTCCATTGGTGATATTGTTTTAACAACACCTGTGATTCGTTGTTTAAAGCAACAGGTGAAAGATGCAACAGTTCATTTCTTAACTAAAGATGCTTATTACGGGTTAGTGAAAACAAACCCTAACATTGATAAAGTAATTGTACTGAATACGAGTTGGGAATTTATGTTGCATCAGTTGCAGCTTGAAGAATACGACTATATTATTGACCTGCATCATAATCTCCGTACATGGAAAATAAAAGCTGCATTGGGTGTAAAGAGTTTTTCTTTCAATAAACTCAATATTCAAAAATGGTTATTGACTGCATTCAAAATAAATAAACTACCTGCAATTCATATAGTTGACCGTTATCTGGCGACTATAAAAAGTTTTGGAGTTGTGAATGACGGAAAGGGCTTGGATTATTTTATTCCGCAAAAAGATTACATCAAGGCCGAAGATCTTCCCATGTCCCATAGATTCGGATATATATCCATTGTAATTGGTGCTGCACTCAATACAAAGAAATTGCCCATTCATAAATTAAAAGAATTGTGTCTGCAAATTAATTTTCCGATCATTTTATTAGGAGGGAAAGAAGATAAATCTGCCGGCGATGAAATTGCATCAGTGAGTGAGATCAAAATTTATAATGCCTGTGGAAAATTTACACTTAATGAAAGTGCTGATTTGGTAAGGCATGCAAGACTCGTCATCTCTAACGATACGGGACTGATGCATATTGCAGCCGCTTTTAAAAAGAAAATAATATCAGTTTGGGGAAATACAGTTCCAGAGTTTGGGATGGATGCATATTATGGCAATGATACAATTCCAAATTTCAAATCAGAAATTACAAATCTTGCATGCAGGCCTTGCAGCAAGATCGGATTTAAAAAATGTCCTAAGAAACATTTTAAATGTATGCTCTTGCAGGATGTAGAAACAATTGCAATAAAGGCTATCGGGTTTACAAAATAAAGATCCCCATGCAATGCAAAGGGATCTTTATCATTTGGCCTTCAAGGATTATTTAATTCGCTTAGATTCTGCCTCTAGCCCGGTTTGTCTTTGACGGGCAGATTTGATTTGATTACTTCCGAAACGATAAGTGAAATTCAATCTTATAGTTTGGCTTTCCCATGAGCCGTGAGCGTTTATATATAAGCCGCCAAAATCACTGTGTGCAGTCCATGGAGATGTATGAAAAATATCAGTTGCAGATAATTTTACAGTAGCTTTCTTTTTCAATAGTTGTTTCTGGAACCCGATATCAACACCACCCTGAGATTTTGTCATCCAAGTGGCACCCCAAACACTCGGACCATTGAACCACCCGCTTAACTCTGCAGAATAGTCTTTTCCCAAAGTAAAACTATGTTGCATGTATGCTCCATAGATAGGAATATTCAATGTAACATCCTTTGTTCCGATCTCTCCTTTTAACATTTGATAATTGTAGTAAACATTCACATAGCCGTTCCACCATTTTTTTATAGGTAATGGAGAAGCGATATTAAAACTGATGATTTGTTGTGTTGCTAAATTTTGTTGTTGTACATAAGTAGCATTATTCGCAGTATCCGTTACCTGTGTTGCATAATCTTTTACATAACTGTAACCTATAGTAGTATTGATCAATCCGATCAGTGTGTGTGTTAATTCAATATTATCTGTGTATTGCGGACGAAGGAACGCATTTCCTTTTTCATAAGTTAATTCATCCAATTTATTTTCAAAAGGATTCAGGTCTTGATAATTAGGTCGGTCAATTCTTCTGCTATACGTTAAATTTAGACTGTTCTTTTTGTTGATGGTCCAACTTAATGCAGCACTGGGGAAAAAGTCGAGGTAATTTTTCTTTACATTATTATCACTTTGTACAACTGAATCAGCGCGGGTAAGATCCCCCTCACTATTTGTTTGTTCCATTCTAAGGCCAATCTGTAAACTCCATTTTGGATTAAACTGACGTTGATAATTTGCATAAGCGGCATTAACGTTTTCTTTATATAGGAATGTATTGCTTTTGTCTAAAACCTGCACTGTACTACCATTTTGAACATTATAAAAATTAAAGGCATTATTTGTTGTTACGTAAGAGAATTTAGCACCGTATCCTAATTTGCCCTTCCATGCTTTTTGTTCAATATCCACTTTGGCTGAATAAATATCAATATCTGTAGGTGTAATATTTTTATTGATAATGGTACTGATCAGGTTTCCTATTTTATCATAATAATAATTAGGCTGATAACTGTCAGATCTTCCTTTGAACTGACCATAGTCGGCATCAAAATTTATTTCTGTTCCACTGGTGTCAGCATAACGATAGTTGACATTGAAATCCTCATTATTCCTATTACCGGGAATTGTATTATATGCTTGTAAACTTTTAACGAATTGACCGGTTGGGACATAATATATCGAAGTGTTGCTACTACTATTCCACACATTATTACTGAAATTGGTGGTTGCAATAAATCCTAGCGTGCTTTTACTGTTCAAAAAGAGGTCAGCACCTGCTTTTAAGTTAAAAGCTTTGTTACTGCTCACATTTGTTGTGTGTTGATCATATAAAGTATCTTTTTGAATACGGTATAGGGCAAGCAGATTTTGATAATCGCCCATACTACCGCCAATATTGCTGAAAATATTTATTTTTTTATCGCGATAGTTTAAATTCAACCCTGCATTGCCTTTAGGTGTAACACCTTGTGTAATACCGGCATTTGCAGTTCCGTTGGTCCCAAATTTTTTATTCTTCTTTAATTTAATATTGATAATTCCTGCATTGCCGCTTGCATCATATTTTGCACTGGGGTTACTGATCATTTCAATCGATTCAATATCAGTGCTGTTAATGCTCTTGAGATATTCCGTCAGGTCTTTATTGTTTAGCTGAACCATCTTTCCGTCAATATAAATTTTAGTCCCATTTTTTCCCTTCATGCTAATGTTATCATTATTATCTACCTGTACACCCGGACTTTTTTGCAGTAATTCCAATGCGTTACTTCCCGTTGCGTTGATACTGCTTTCAACATTGAAAATTGTTTTGTCAGCTTTTATTTCAAACATGGGCTTTTTCGAAGTAACAGTTACATCCTCCAATTTTTTTGTGGCAGGCCTTAAAATCACTGTTGCTAAATTATGATCCTTGCCCGCTGCGATCTCAAACAACGGGGTATAATTTTTTTCGAATCCCAGACTTGCATAGCTCACTAAAAACTGCCCGAATTTAGCTGTGGTTATTTCAAAATTGCCGGCAACATCAGTCAAAGCTGCTTTGATCAAACTGCTGTCTGACGCTTTTAAAAGCGAAACTGTTACAGATTGGATTTCTTTGTTTTGTGCATCTTTGACAGAACCAGAAATTACTGATTTCGTCTGACTTTGTGCGTAGGTTGGCGTAGCTACTGCCGTTAAACCTGCTAGTAATACAATTAGTTTCATATTTTTTGGTTTATTTTCTAATGTTTAAGCAAATATTAGTACTTTGTTTTGCATAGTACATGTCTTTGTAATGAACGGTAGAAATAAGTGATAGGTGGTGTGGAGTAGTTAGACTGTAATTTGCCAGTACTTACGCTTGTAGGCAAAGAAAGTTACACTGGTTTATTTACTTTATGACAAGCGTAAAAGGGAAAGGATAAGTGGTTTAGCTACAATAAAAAGCCCCGACAAGTATTTGTCGAGGCTTTTAAAAGGGTATTGTGTAAGATTATAATGTCTTCAATACTTCATTCATACTTCTAACTGCATCGGCGCTTTTGTTAAAAGTTACTTGTTCTTCTTTAGTGAGTTGAACATCAACAATTTTTTCCCAACCGTTTTTCCCAATTACTACAGGTACCCCAAGGCAAATATCATTTTGACCATATTCACCCTCAAGCAATATACTACAAGTACGAAGTTTCTTTTCATCTCTCAATACTGATTCAACAAGCTTAGCAACTGCTGCACCCGGTGCATACCAAGCTGAGGTTCCTAATAAACCAGTAAGTGTAGCTCCACCTACCATTGTATCTTTTACAATTTTATCCTGTTGTTCTTGTGAAAGGAAATTAGTAACCGGAACACTGTTCCATGAAGCATGTTTAATTAAAGGGATCATGGTAGTATCGCCATGACCACCAATTACAACTCCATTTAGATCAGATGGGCTGCAGCCTAATACTTGGCTGATTTGATATTTGAAACGGCTGCTATCTAATGTGCCACCCATACCAATGACCCTGTTTTTAGGCAGACCGGAAGCTTTTAAAGCATGGTATGTCATTGTATCCATTGGGTTGCTTACAATTATAATAATTGCATTAGGAGAATACTTTAAAATATTATCTACAACACCTTTTACGATGCCTGCATTTGTGCCAATTAATTCCTCACGTGTCATACCTGGTTTACGTGGGATACCTGATGTTATAACAACAACATCACTATCTGCTGTTTTTGAGTAATCACCGGTTACGCCTGTAATTTTTGTATCAAAGCCAAGGAGTGTTGCAGTTTGCATCATATCCTGAGCCTTCCCTTCAGCAAGACCTTCTTTAATATCCAAAAGAACCAGATCACGGCAAATTTCTTTACGGGCAATATTATCGGCCGATGTTGCACCAACGGCACCTGCCCCTACTACTGTAACTTTCATATTTTAATAAAATTTATGTTTAAACATTTATAATTTCGCTGCGAAGTTAAAGCCAATTTCAATGCGATGCAGGTTATGGAATGATGATTTGCGTCAGTTATTTAATGGCTTCGATCAATTCTTCGGGCTTGGCACCCATCCGGAATTCCTTTTTGAAAGCACCCTGACTATCATACACAGCAATGAAAGGAGTAAACTCCACTTTAAAAAAAGAGGGGATAAAATATTTAGGATCCCTTGCCAGTTTTATATTACCGAATTTTTCCAGATCGTATTTTTTACCGAATTCATGTATTTCATTCATTGGACGAAAAGCTACCCATAGAAAAAAGGCATTTTCCAATTTGCTCATGTTATGGACGATCTCTTTTGCCTCGTATTGGCAATGACCGCAATCGGGAGCAAAATAAATGATTACTACAGGTACCCCTTTTGGCAGATCTCCCTTGGTGAATAATACACTGTCTGGACAAGTATATACTTTAAAGGATGGAATGGTAGGGTCTTTCAGATAAGCAGGCTGGGGCGTAATTTGAGTCTGTTCGAATGCAACAAACGGAACAACAGTCAAAATCAACAAAAGGATAAAAACTCTTTTCATGATTTAAAATTAATTGTTCTTATTGCGTAAACAAAAAAACTGTCAATAAACTTAATGATTGACAGTCTTTATTTGAAAAAAGCAACCTAATTGTTAATGGATGGCTTACCTGTTGCTTTTGAAACAGGCTTCTCTACACCTTCATTTTTTAACGTTTTCTTTGTGGCGTTTAAATCTTTTCTTTCTGAATTGATCTCTTTTTGATCATGATTGGCAGATTTGGTTTTTCCGTGCGCAATCTTAGTATTCCTTTCAGCTCTTTCTGCTTTTAATTCCTTTTTATCTGTTTTTACTTCCTTTAACTGGCTCTTAACCACAGGGCTTTGAGCAATTGTGCTGAATGCAATGAATGCTCCAAAAGCGATGAGTGCAATTTTTTTCATGGTTTAATATTTGAAATGAATTCAATTATTACCAAGAGTCTATAACCATGCCACGAATTAAGTGTGTTTAAGATCCTTTGCTTCCATCATGCGCATTTGTTTGGCATCTTGTAGGAATTCAGAAGCAAATATGAAGCTATTTAATAACTCATCCTTACTAAAAATAATGTCTTTATTAGTTCCTTCCCATTGCTTACGCCCATTATGCAGATAAACAATGTGATCACCAATTTCCATCACACTATTCATATCATGGGTAACAACGATCGTCGTTATCTGAAACTCGTTCGTTATTTCTTTGATCAATTTATCGATCAATAAAGATGTTTGCGGGTCGAGGCCTGAATTGGGTTCATCGCAAAATAAATATTTCGGATTCAACACAATGGCTCTCGCAATACCCACCCTTTTCTTCATGCCGCCACTTATTTCTGCTGGATATTTTTGATTCGCATCTTTTAAATTCACTCTATCTAAAACTTCATTCACGCGTTTCATTCTTTCTGCTAATGTCCAGTTGGTAAACATATCCAAAGGAAATCGAACATTCTGTTCAACGGTCATCGAATCAAATAAGGCAGATCCCTGAAACAGCATACCGATCTGCTGCCTTAAAGCTTTCCTTTCATGTTTATCCATCTTTAACATACTCTCGCCCTGATACAAAATATCACCCTCATCGGGCTGAAACAATCCCACAATACACTTGGTCAATACTGTTTTGCCGCTACCACTTGTGCCGATGATCAGATTGCATTTCCCGGCTTCCATCACAGCGCTGATGTCTTCCAGTATCACCTTATCTCCAAATGATTTTTTTATGTTTCTTATTTCGATCATAAAACCCATTCCCCGGAGGGCAGTATTTTAATTATAAAACTTCTATCTGATTTTTCAACAGGTCATCAAAAGTATCTCTTCTTCTTATTAAATGCATCTTGCCCTCTTTAAAAAAGACTTCTGCGGGTTTATACCTACTGTTAAAATTGCTGCTCATTTCAAAACCATAAGCACCGGCATTATAAAAAACAAGATAATCACCTTCTCTCACTTCATTTAGTTTTCTGTCCCAGGCAAAAGTGTCGGTCTCGCAAATATTCCCAACAACAGAATATTTTTTTTCTTCTCCGTCAGGATTGCTGATGTTCTTGATGCGATGATAAGAATCGTAGAACATAGGCCGTATCAAATGATTGAAGCCGCTGTTCACTCCTGCAAAAACAGTTGCCGTACTTTCTTTGAGTACATTCACTTGTGTGATCAGATAGCCGCATTCACTCACCAGGAATTTACCGGGCTCAAACCAAACCTGCAATGATTTTCCGTTGGGGTTGGGATGTCTGTCAAAAGCTTCTTTCACTTTCGCTGCCAACAATTCAATATCGGTTTCTGCATCTCCTTCTTTATAAGGCACTTTAAAACCACCGCCAAGATCTATGAATTCCAACTCCTGAAATTTAGGAATGATATCAAATAATACAGCAATCCCTTTTACAAAAACTTCCACATCTTTTATTTCGCTACCGGTATGGATATGCAGGTCTTTGATAAATAAATTATAGGTTGTAACAAGTGATAAGATCTTATCGATCTGCTCAACCGGTATCCCAAACTTACTTTTATCATGACCTGTAGATATTTTTAAATTACCACCTGCTAAAATATTAGGGCGTAAACGAATACCTACCGGATAACTGTGACCGTATTTCTTTCCAAACTTTTCGAGATTGGAAAGAGAATCAATATTGATATGTACTCCTAATTCTTTTGCTTCTTCAATTTCACTGAAGGCAATCCCATTCGAAGTGTATAAAATCTTTTCCACTTCAAAACCTGCGTGCAGTGCAAGTTTTACTTCATTGATAGAACTGCAGTCAATATTCGACCCCAATGATCTTATGTGCTTCAGAACATTGATATTCGTTAATGCTTTGCAGGCATAAAATATTTGTACGTCAGACTTTGAAAAAGCAGTTTGGAGTTTTTGATATTGCTCTGTAATTTTTTCTGCATGATACACATACAATGGAGTGCCGAATTGTTCGGCCGCTTCTTTTAATTGTTGCAGGGATAAACTTTGTGACATGCTGCGAAGATAACAGTATCTCTATTTACTGCTGCAATACATCGACTTATTTAGGGAAGTTTATTCTTTGTCGGAAGATTCTTCTTCTTGTTCTTGCTCGTCTTTCTTTTCGATCAGTTCTGCTTCTTCATTGATCTCAATCACAGTTTCTTCAACAATGATCGTTTCTTCAGTGGGTTCTTCAACAAGGATGATTTCATCAATTGTTTCTTCATCAACAGGCAATTCTGTATTGCTGGTAAAATCTTCGGGATTAATGATGGTTCCTTCGATCATCTGTTCAGCCAACACTTCTCTGATCTTTGGCAGGTCTTCTGTGGTATTGATACCGAAATAATCCATGAAGTTTTTGGAAGTGGTATATACCAAAGGATGACCCGGCATTTTTTCGTTTCTCCCGGCAATGATGATCAATTCTTTTTCCAATAATTTCTGGACACTGTAATCGCTGTTCACCCCGCGGATAGATTCAATCTCACCTTTGGTGATGGGTTGTTTATAGGCAATGATGGCCAGCGTTTCCAGAGCTGCATTGGACAAGCGTTTCAGGAATTTATCGCCATTCAGTTGTGTAATGGTCTTGTGAAATTCTTTCTTAGTGAGAAATTGCCAACCGCCACCGCTTTCTTTTACTTCAAAAGGATAGAATTCAGAAGCGTATTTCTCATGGATACCTTCGAGACAGCTTTCTACCTGATCCAGTGAAACGCGTTCTTCCATAAAACCAAAAGCATTGTTGATCAATTCAACGATCTCCAAAGCGGTCAATGGTTTTTCACTGGCAAAAATAAGTACTTCAATATGTGGTATAATGGCAGAAAGTTCCAAGTCTTAGGTTTAAAGTTTCAAGTTAATAAATAGCATACCCCTTTAGGGGATGGGGTCTTAGCCCTGCAATGCAGCTGCACCACTTACGATCTCAGTAAGTTCTGTTGTAATGGCAGCTTGTCTGGCACGGTTATAAGAAATTTTTAAGGTCTTTAATAGTTCGTTAGCGTTTTCGGTTGCCTTATCCATGGCAGTCATTCTTGCACCATGTTCACTCGCACCACCATCCAATACGGCTTTGAATAATTGTGTATTCAGAATTTTAGGCATTAACTCGGCGATCAAAGCATCTTTTTCGGGTTCGAAAATGAAATCAGATTTCTTCGCACCTGCAACGGTCTTTGTTTTTGGAACGGGTAAAAATTGTTCCGCAGCAAAACGTTGTGTTGCTGCATTCTTAAATTCACTGTAAATGATCTCGATGGCATCGAACTCTTTATTCTCAAATGCTTTCATAGCAGCCTGAGAAGCAGCCTGCACATTTTCAAAACTCAGATGCAGATAAATATCCCTGTAAGTGGCATCTGTTTTATATCCTGCTTTGGTCAATCCTTCATATCCTTTCTTGCCAATATTCCAGATGGTTACATTGCCTTTTTTGAAAGCGGCTTCATATTTATCGGCAATGGTTTGTTTTGCCAGTTTCATGATATTGGAATTATACGCACCGCACAAACTTCTGTCGCTAGTGATCACGATCAGTAAAACCTTCTCAATGGGTCTTTCCTCTGCCAGTTTCAAACCGCTGCCTCCGTCAGAATTGCTAACAATATTGCTGAGTACTTCCTGTAATTTTTTAGCATAGGGTCTCATTTGAATAATGGCATCCTGTGCTTTACGCAATTTAGCGGCACTTACCAATTTCATCGCCTTGGTAATCTGCTGTGAACCCTGAACACTCTTGATCCTGTTACGGACTTCTTTTAACTGACCTGCCATTGGTAGAAAGTTTATTCGTTTATGGGTTTATTGGTTTAGGGTCGGTGTAAAGCACTTAACGGCTCCTCATTTCCTAAAACATATAAACTTTTGAACCTTTTTTAATCGGCAGCAAAAGTAACAGAAAAGCCCCTAAATTCCATCTGCATTGTAAAATCTGTGGAAATTCTTTCTGTAAAAGGGTTAGAATGCTTTTTGAACCTTCTATCAGGCCTCTGAAAAACTTATAATCAAATTGGATAACCATGGCAATTGAATTTGAACAAAAACACTGTTTTCTATAGCCCTTCTTCGTGATTTCTTCGTATTTCCTTCCTGCCTTATAGCTGTTTGTTCGAGGGATTACGAAGAACTCTCGAAGAAACCTGCAAGAAGTCACGAAGAAGATAATAATCAGTCAGGCAGCCAACAGGTTCCAAATAGGAAGCATGAACCGATAAGGCAGACCAAAATAATACTTCCATAACAATGAAAACCCGCAGATTTTGCAGCAGCAGGCTGTATCCAATAATCTGCCGATCATGAAATCTGCTTATTGGTTAAGTATTTGATAAAGCCGCTATTTAACCATTGTTCTGGTTTCTCTATGCTCAATTTCTTTACCTTTGGCGGCCTTGAAAAATAGTGCCATTTTGACGAAAAATCATTTGTAGCACCTTTTTTGAAAAGCAATCAGATTATTTATATAACAGACTTAATGATATGTTGAATATTCTATCCAAGATTTTAGGCGGTAATAAGAGTGAGAAAGATGTAGCCAAGATCCAGCCTTATGTGGCCAAGATCAATCAATTCTTTCAGCAATACACGAACCTTTCGAATGATGAGCTGAGGAATAAAACCGTTGAATTCAGACAACGCATCAAAGAACACTTGAAAGATATTGATGCAGAAATTGCAGGCAAACAGCAAACAGCAGATGATTTACCCGCTGCCGACATCCATACAAAAGATGCCATTTATCAGGAAGTCGATAAATTAAAGAAAGAACGTGATAAGCAGATCGAAGTGATCCTGGATATTATCTTGCCCGAAGCATTTGCTGTGGTAAAAGAAACAGCTCGCAGGTTTAAAGAAAATACAGAACTGGTTTCAACAGCAACAGATCTCGACAGAGAATTATCTGTAACAAAAGAGTATGTAAAAATAAATGGTGATCAATCCATCTTTCAAAATACTTGGACCGCTGCCGGTGGTAAAGTAACTTGGAACATGGTACATTACGATGTGCAGTTATTAGGTGGGGTGGTGTTGCATCAGGGTAAGATCTCTGAAATGTCGACAGGCGAAGGTAAAACCCTAGTATCAACATTGCCATCCTATTTGAATGCATTGGCAGGAGAAGGGGTGCATGTGGTTACCGTGAATGATTATCTCGCCAAACGTGATAGCGAATGGAATGGTACTTTATTTGAATGGCTGGGATTGACAGTTGATTGTATCGATAAGCACGAACCCAACGGAGAAGCAAGACGCAAAGCTTATTTAGCAGATATCACCTACGGTACGAATAACGAATTTGGTTTTGATTATCTGCGTGATAATATGGTGCATAGTCCGGATGAAATGGTGCAACGTAAACACCATTTTGCCATGGTGGATGAAGTGGATAGTGTATTGATCGATGATGCAAGAACACCTTTGATCATTTCAGGTCCTATCGGTAGACAAGATAATATCGAACAATTCTTTGAGCTGAAACCAAGGATCGAAAAAATAGTGGAAGCACAAAAACGTGCTACCAATCAATTCTTGAATGAAGCTAAGAAAAAGATCGCCGATGGCAATGATGATCCTAAGGATGGCGGACTGGCTCTCTTCCGTGCACAGCGCGGATTACCGAAGAGTACGGCGTTGATCAAATATTTAAGTGAGCCGGGGATCCGTGTGAAATTGCAGAAAGCAGAAAATTATTATCTAGCCGATCAGTCACGCGAAATGCCAAAGGCTGATGCAGAATTATATTTCTACATCGATGAAAAAAACAATTCGGTTGAATTGACAGATAAAGGAATTCAACTCATCACTAAAGCAGGAGAAGATCCTAATTTCTTTGTGATCCCTGATATCAGCGTTGCATTGGGTGATATTGAAAAAAATATTTCTCTTGAGGCAGATGAAAAACTGCGTCAGAAAGAATCGATCATCAATGATTATTCTGTAAAAGCGGATCGTATCCATACTGTGCAGCAATTATTAAAAGCCTACACTTTATTTGATAAGGATGTAGAGTATGTGGTGATGGATGAAGCAGTGAAAATTGTGGATGAACAAACAGGCCGTATCCTTGATGGCCGCCGTTATTCTGATGGGTTACATCAGGCCATCGAAGCAAAGGAAAATGTGAAGATCGAAGCCACAACGCAAACCTATGCTACGGTTACATTGCAGAACTATTTCCGTATGTACCACAAGCTTTGCGGTATGACGGGTACTGCTGAAACAGAAGCATCTGAGTTATGGGATATCTATAAATTAGATGTGGTTACCATTCCAACGAATATTCCTTGTATCCGTGTCGATGATCAGGATCTGGTATTTAAGACCAAAAGAGAAAAATTCGGTGCGGTCATTGAAGAAATTACCAAACTGCGTAATGCAGGAAGGCCGGTTCTTGTGGGTACAACATCTGTTGAAGTAAGTGAGTTGTTGAGCAGGATGTTGCGCCAGAAACAGGTTCCGCATAATGTATTGAATGCAAAACAACATGCCCGTGAAGCACAAATCGTTGCGGAAGCAGGCTTTGCCGGTTCTATTACCATTGCAACCAATATGGCAGGTCGTGGTACAGATATTAAACTCGGACCTGGTGTTAAAGAAGCAGGTGGTTTGGCGATCGTGGGTACGGAAAGACATGAGTCTCGTCGTGTGGACAGGCAGCTACGTGGTCGTGCCGGTCGTCAGGGTGATCCGGGTTCTTCTATGTTCTTTGTCTCACTCGAAGATGATCTGATGCGTATGTTCGGAAGTGAGCGTATTGCAAAAGTGATGGACTTTGCAGGATACAAAGAAGGCGAAGTGATCCAGCATAGTATGATCACTAAATCTATTGAACGTGCACAGAAAAAAGTGGAAGAAAATAACTTTGGTATCCGTAAGCGTTTGCTCGAATATGATGATGTGATGAACAAACAACGTACAGTGATTTATACCAAAAGAAGTCACGCATTGTTTGGAGAAAGATTGGCTTTGGATTTGGATAATGCTTTTTATTCTGTTGCGGAAGGATTGATCAGTTCATTCAAAGAACAGAATGATCATGAAGGGTTCCGTTTGGCGGTGATCGTGAATTTTGGAACGGATACAAAGATCACATCTGATGAATTGAATAAATCACCTGATCAGCAATTAGCAGAAAAATTATACGATGAAGTAATTGGAAATTATCAAAACAAGAAACAGGAACTGGCAACGAAGGCATTGCCAGTGTTTAAAAATATACGTTTGAAACAGGGTAATCATATCGAAAATGTGATCGTTCCTTTTACTGACGGGAGAAAGAATATGCAGGTCTTGGCAAATATGGATAAGACATTATCAACCAACGGTGCCGAATTGGTGAATGCTTTGGAACGCAATGTTACACTGGGTTTGATCGATGATGCATGGAAAGAACATTTGCGTGCCATGGATGATCTGAAACAAAGTGTGCAGACGGCAACCTACGAACAGAAGGATCCCTTGGTGATCTACAAAGTGGAAGCATTTAATTTGTTCAAACAAATGGACAGCGAAGTGAACAGGGATATTGTAGAGTTCCTCTCTCATTCTACTATACCTATTGAAGATGAAGGACAAGTGAAAGAAGGCCGCCAGCAAAAAACAGATCTCAGTAAAATGCGCACACAAAAAGATGAGTTGGATGGCGCTGGCCATGATGATAATTATATCGACCCATCAGCACCTGTAAAACAGGAGCCTATAAAAGTGGGACCCAAGATCGGAAGGAACGATCCTTGTCCTTGCGGAAGCGGCAAGAAATATAAAGCATGTCACGGTAAAGATGCTTAATACATTTTTTTAAAATAATAAGGTTGTTGATCTTGAAAAGATTGACAACCTTTTTCTTTTTAACTACATTTGATATACACAACAACATAGTATGATTGCAGAAAAAAAAATAGTTGCTGTCCCCGATTTTAGATATAGTCCGCATATCGATCATGTAGGTGTAGAAGAAAGAGCTTCCCGCTTCACGAAAAGAAGTATTAAAGCCGAATCAAAGTTGAATGGCTTGAAGCTTACTTTGAATATGATCGATCTCACCACATTAGAGGGAAAGGACACAGATGGAAAAGTAAAACAACTCTGTTATAAAGCACAACATTTGCATGATGCTTATCCCGGATTGCCAACAGTAGCGGCTATTTGCGTGTATCCATCCATGGTAAGCGTTGCAAAAAAAGCGCTGGGGGATTCCGGTATCAATGTGGCATCTGTAGCAACTGCTTTTCCGAGCGGACAAGCATCCCGTGATGTAAAGATCCGAGATGTAAAATATGCAGTGAACAATGGAGCTGATGAAATTGATATGGTAATTAGTAGGGGAAGATTTTTACAGGGTGATTATAATTTTGTGTTTGATGAGATCGCTGCTGTGAAAGAAGCCTGTGGAACAGCAAGATTGAAAGTTATTTTAGAAACAGGAGAACTGGTTACCTACGATAATGTAAGAAAGGCCAGCGATATTGCTATGTATGCTGGAGCAGATTTTATTAAAACATCTACCGGAAAAGTTACACCTGCTGCAACAATGCCTGTAACATTAGTAATGCTGGAAGCGATCAGGGATTTTTATTACAAGACAGGAAAGATGATCGCGATGAAACCTGCAGGCGGTATCTCAAAATCTAAATTGGCGTTGCATTATTTGGTGATGCTGCAGGAAACATTAGGAGAAGCGTGGATGAATAATCATTGGTTCAGATTTGGAGCAAGCAGTCTGGCAAATGATGTATTGATGCAATTGGAAAAAGAAAGAACGGGAGTATATCAATCTGCAAATTATTTTTCAGTTGATTAAAGAGTTTAAGAAGTTGGAAAGGTTCTAGAGGTTTCAAAAGTTATTCGAATCGTTTCCAACGTATTAAACCCCTATACTTTTTAAACATATTAAACATATACAATGGCGAAAGCAACAAAAAATAATACACTGAAATTAAAATTCGATACACTGAAATATGCAGCTGCACCTGAAAGTAAGAGCAGCGCAAAGATCGATGCACAATACGACCTGTTCATCAATGGCAAGTTTGAAAAACCATTGAGTAAAAAATATTTCGATACTATCAATCCTGCAACTGAGGAGAAATTAGCAAGTGTTGCAAATGCGAATGCTGCTGATGTTGACAAAGCAGTGAAAGCGGCACGCAATGCTTACAATAATGTGTGGAGCAAAATGCCCGCAAAGGAAAGAGGAAAATATATTTACAGAATTGCGAGAATGATTCAAGAACGTGCCAGGGAATTTTCTGTGATAGAGACTTTGGATGGCGGCAAACCCATTCGTGAAAGCAGAGATATTGATATTCCTTTGGCTGCCAATCATTTCTTTTATTATGCAGGTTGGGCAGATAAATTGGAATATGCTTTTCCTAATAAACAACCGAGATCATTGGGTGTTGCAGGACAGATCATTCCATGGAATTTTCCTTTGTTGATGGCTGCATGGAAAATTGCTCCTGCATTGGCAACAGGAAATACGGTTGTATTAAAGCCTGCCGAAACCACGCCACTCACAGCTTTGAAGCTGGCTGAGATCATTCAGGAAAGTGATCTTCCTCCCGGAGTTGTGAATATTATTACCGGTGCAGGTGCAACAGGTGCAGCAATTGTGAATCATCCTGACATTAATAAAATTGCATTTACCGGCTCTACAGATGTGGGGAAGATCATTCAACGGGCAGTAGCAGGAACCAATAAAAAAATAACATTGGAATTAGGCGGTAAAGCTGCCAATATTATTTTTGAAGATGCGGCTATCGATCAGGCAGTGGAAGGAGTGATCAACGGCATATTTTTTAACCAGGGTCATGTTTGTTGTGCAGGTTCCAGATTGTTTGTGCAGGAATCTGTTTATAAGATCGTTATGCAAAAATTAAAAGACAGGATCGCTACCTTAATTGTTGGAGATCCGATGGATAAGAATACGGATGTAGGCGCTATCAATAGCAAACAACAATTAGATACAATTCATAAATACATCAACATCGGTAAAAAAGAAGGACTCGAAATTTTCGAAAGCAGTTGTGTATTGCCGAGAAAAGGATTCTTCTGTAAACCAACTTTATTTACCAATGTGGCGCAATCAAGCAGAATTGCTCAGGAAGAGATATTCGGACCGGTATTAGCCATCCAGACTTTCAGAACAGATGATGAAGTGATCGAAAAAGCAAACAATACACCATTTGGTTTAAGCGCAGGAGTATGGACCGACAAGGGTTCTAAAGTATTCAATCTCACATCTAAATTAAAAGCAGGTGTTATTTGGGCAAATACTTATAATAAGTTTGATCCAACATCACCATTCGGTGGTTATAAAGAAAGTGGTTTTGGAAGAGAAGGTGGATTGCATGGATTGGGAGCTTATTTAAAATTGTAAAGCTTTAACCACAAGGGGCACAAAGAAGGCACAATGGACACAATGCAAATTGAAAATCTAATAGCGAAAGAAGTAATTGCTTGTGCATTGGAAGTACATAAAGCATTAGGTCCTGGTTTATTGGAAAGTGCTTATGAAGAATGTCTTTTTTATTAACTTCAAAAGGAAGGATTCAAAGTTGAAAAGCAAAAATCTTTGCCTTTGGTTTTTGAAGAAATAAAATTAGAAGTTGGCTATAGAATTGATTTGATGGTTGAAGATAAACTCATAGTTGAATTGAAAGCTGTGGAGGCTTTAACGGATGTGCATCTGGCACAAGTGTTAACTTATTTGAAACTATCAAATATCAGGCTTGGACTATTAATTAATTTTAATGTAGCAAGATTGATGTTAGGTGTAAAGAGAGTAATATTATAACTTTCATAGTGCCCATTGTGAAATTCATTGTGGTCATTGTGGTTAAATAAAAAAATCATGGCAGAAAGATTAGAAGTTTTAAAAACATACAAAATTTATATCGGCGGACAGTTCCCTAGAACTGAAAGTGGCAGATATTATATTGCAAAAAATAAAAAAGGACAGGCATTGGCAAATGTTTGTCTGAGTTCACGTAAAGACGTTCGTGATGCTGTAGTTTCAGCTCGAAACGCAGTTGGCGGATGGAGTGGCAGAGCAGCATTCAACCGTTCACAGATCTTATATCGTATTGCAGAAATGCTGGAAGGAAGAAGAGGGCAATTTATTGATGAATTGATAAAACAAGATGCATCGGCAAAAGATGCAGAAAATGAAGTAAATCTTTCCATCGACAGATTGATATATTATGCGGGTTGGTGCGATAAATATCAACAAGTGTTCAGTGCTGTTAATCCGGTTGCATCATCGCACTTTAATTTTTCTGTTCCGGAACCAACGGGTGTAGTGGCCATTGTTGCTTCTCAGAATACGGCATTGCTGGGATTGGTTTCAGTGATCGCTCCGGTAATCGCAGGCGGAAATGCTTGTGTGGTACTAGCATCAGAAGATAAGCCTTTATGTTCTGTAACATTTGCTGAAGTAATTAATTCATCTGATGTACCCGGTGGTGTGATCAATATTTTAACGGGTAAACCTTCAGAGTTAGTAAAATATTTTGCCGATCATATGGACATCAACGCTGTTGTTTATTGTGAGAACGATGCGGCTACCAAAAAATTAATTCAGGAAAAAGCATCATTGAATGTGAAGCGAGTATTGTTCTATGATAGTATAAATTGGAAGAATGAGGAAGGGCAGTCGCCTTATTTTATTACAGACACACAGGAAATAAAAACAACCTGGCATCCTATTGAAACAGTGGGTTCTGCAAAAGCAGGATATTGATCAATGTTGGATGATAAATTTTAAATGATGAATGTGAGAAGAATATTATTTTTTATTGTTGCATTATTCTTTGCAAAGATTTCTTTTGCAAATGATACCATCATTGTTCATAAGGATGCAAGGTTGGATTTGCTTACGCAAAAGCAAATACAGATCAATAAACATGCTTCGATGTTAACAAGCAGCGGGCAATACAAGGGATTTCGTGTACAGGTGATCAGCACTGCCAATCGTGATGAAGCTTTTAAAACAAAGAATGATTTAGCAGCAAAATTTCCCGATCAGAAGATATATACTATTTTTCAGTCACCCAATTTTAAAGTACGTATAGGGAATTTTCTGAAGAAAGAGGATGCTGAGAATTTCCGTAAACAGATCAGTAGTTTATTTTCACAGGGAATTTATGTTGTGGATGATGCGATCGAATATGTTACAAAGAGTGAGGAAGAAGTTAGTCAATAAAAAAGGTGATCAAGGGTCACTTAAAATAGAATTATGCAAGATAGCTTGATTGATAAAATAAAATCATTGGCAAATCAATATGCCGGCGAATTCATAGAAGTGCGTCATCATCTGCATGCCAATCCCGAATTGAGTTATAAAGAATTTGAAACGTCTAAATTCATTCAGTCAAAACTGAAAGAGCTCGGAATTGCATTTGAAACTAAAGCAACAACCGGTGTGGTGGCAACTATCAAAGGGAAAAACCCGGAAAGCCGAATCATGGCTTTACGTGCTGATATGGATGCATTACCCATTCAGGAAGAAAACGATGTGTCCTATCAATCAAAAAATATAGGGGTGATGCATGCCTGCGGTCATGATGTGCATACTACTATTTTGCTCGGTGCTTCAAAGATCCTGAATGAATTAAAAAGCGATTGGGAAGGAACATTAAAATTGATCTTTCAACCCGGGGAAGAAAAAAATCCCGGCGGTGCAAGTCTGATGATCAAGGATGGCGTGCTCGAAAATCCGAAACCACAGGGTATTCTCGCATTGCATGTGCATCCCGAATTACCGATTGGTAAATTAAGTTTTCGTAAGGGAAGAGTAATGGCAAGTGCAGATGAGATCTATATCACGATCAAAGGGAAAGGCGGACATGCAGCTGCTCCACATTTAACAACAGATACAGTTTTAATTGCATCACATTTAGTGGTTGCATTGCAACAGATCATTTCCAGAAATAAAAATCCCTTATCTCCATCTGTATTGACCATTTCCTCTTTTCAGGGCGGGTATACAACCAATGTTATTCCGAGTGAAGTGAAACTGATGGGAACATTCCGTGCCATGGATGAAGAGTGGCGCTATAAAGCACATGGATTGATTACTAAAATTGCAACAGAATTAGTGCATTCTATGGGTGCTGAAATTGATCTACTCATAGATGTTGGTTATCCAACTGTTGATAATGACGATACATTAACAGAAACCGCATGGAAATTAGCGGATGCATACATGGGAAAAACAAATGTACTTGAAACTGAAATGCGGATGGGTGCGGAAGATTTTGGATATTATACACAAATTGTTCCGGGATGTTTTTACAGATTGGGGGTTCGCAATGAAGCCAAAGGAATCATTCATGGTGTACATACTCCCAAATTTAATATTGATGAAAGCGCTATAGAAACCGGCATTGGAATGATGGCATGGTTAGGTGCAAGTATAAAAATTTAATTATATGAAAAGCAATATATTTTCATGGCATCTTAGTACATGATTCCAAAGAAACCTCTTCAGGTACACTCATGCATTTGAATTATAATCAGTACTTGAAAAAAATCTCAGCTTATTAAGTTGTAAATTGCATTAAGATGATAGTTGCTATGTGATAAATCTCATAAAATGTATTTTTCACTGCGCTTACCTTCATCGTTTAAACAAGAAATTCGTATTAAACAATTGCAGATGTATTGATAAACGTTCAAGTTCTCCCTCGTAAAAGGAACGATTATAAAAATTCATCAGCTTGTTAAAAAAGTAATCATGGACAAAAAAGATCTGAGAAAAGAACAAGCATTGGAATATCATGCCAAAGGCCGCCCCGGTAAAATTGAAGTGGTTCCTACTAAGGAAGCAAAAACACAAAGAGATCTGTCACTGGCTTATAGTCCGGGTGTTGCAGTTCCTTGCCTGGAAATTGCAGCCAACCCTGAAGATGTTTATAAATACACTGCCAAGGGTAACCTGGTGGCCGTTATCAGTAATGGTACAGCCGTATTGGGATTGGGTGATATAGGACCCGAAGCGGGCAAGCCTGTAATGGAAGGTAAAGCGGTCCTATTCAAAATTTTTGCCGACATAGATGTATTCGATATTGAGATCAACGAAAAGGACCCCGAAAAATTTGTACAGATAGTAAAAGCATTGGAGCCAACATTCGGTGGCGTTAATTTAGAAGATATCAAAGCACCTGAATGTTTTTATATAGAACAGCATTTGAAAGAAAGAATGAAAATTCCGGTGATGCATGACGATCAACATGGTACTGCCATCATCAGTAGTGCAGCGTTATTGAATGCATTGGAAATTCAAGGGAAGAAAATAGAAAACGCAAAATTTGTGGTGAATGGTGCAGGTGCTGCTTCTATTTCCTGTTGCAGATTATATATAGCATTGGGTGCGAAGAAAGAAAATTTTTTCATGTTCGATAGTAAAGGCTTAATTCATGCGGGGCGCGAAGGGCTTGACGGCATGAAATTGGAATTCGCTACTAAAAGACCCGATTGCAGTTTGGAAACAGCTTTTAAAGATGCAGATGTTTTCATTGGATTAAGTAAGGGAAATGTTGTTTCGAAAGAGATGATCAAATCAATGGCTAAAAAACCGGTGGTATTTGCTTTGGCCAATCCTGATCCGGAGATCTCTTATGAAGATGCAACCAGTGTAAGAAAGGATCTGATTATGGCAACCGGAAGGGTGGATTATCCCAATCAGGTGAATAATGTATTGGGCTTCCCTTATATTTTTCGCGGTGCATTGGATGTTCGCGCCACCAAAATCAATGAGGAGATGAAACTTGCTGCTGTTAAGGCTTTGGCAGAGTTGGCAAGAAAACCTGTGCCGGATATTGTTAGTCTGGCTTATAATCATACAAGTTTGAACTTTGGTCCTGACTATATCATCCCCAAACCTGTTGATCCGAGATTATTATCAACCGTAGCACCTGCTGTTGCCAAAGCAGCGATTGAGAGTGGAGTGGCACAAAAAACGATTGAGAACTGGGATGAATATGCCATCGAATTAAATAAACGTTTGGGATTAGACAATCAATTGATGCGTGCAATTGGCAGTAAAGCAAAGAGTGATCCTAAACGATTAGTATTTGCAGAAGCGGATAATCAGAAAATATTGAAAGCAGCAAGTATTGCTTATGATGAAGGTATTGCGTATCCGATCTTATTAGGCTCAGAAGATAAGATCAGGAAAATTGCAGAAGATAATAATATTGATCTTACCGATCTTCCGATCATCGATCCACGTAGTGATGAAATGGAAACTAAACGTGAAGAATACGGCGAATTATTTTTCAAGAAACGTCAGCGTAAAGGGTACAATGAATATGAAAGTGTTAAGATCATGAAAGACCGCACCCATTTTGGCTCTATGATGGTAGAAACAGGCGATGCCGATGCTATGATATCTGGTCTTACCAGAAATTATGCCGATGCGATTCGCCCCGCCCTTCAAATCATCGGAACGGAAGAAGGTGTTTCTAAGATCGCTGGCATGTATTTATTGCTCACCAAAAAAGGCCCGTTATTCTTAGCTGATACAACAGTGAATTTTAATCCTACAGCTGAGGAATTGGCCGATATTACCATGCTTGTAGCAAAGGAAGTAAAGAATTTTAATCTTACTCCTAAGATCGCGATGCTTAGTTACAGCAATTTTGGCAGCAGCGATTCGCCTGAAGCAAAATTGGTTTCTGATGCAGTAAAGATCGTAAAGAAAAGAAACCCTTCTTTGATTGTTGATGGTGAAATGCAGGGTAGTCTTGCTTTCAATAACGAGATACTGAAAGATAATTACCCATTCAGCGAATTGGTGGATCAAAGCGTGAATGTGTTGATATTCCCTAACCTCACCGCCGGAAATATTGCGTATAATTTATTAAAAGAAATTGGTGGTGCCGATGCGATCGGTCCTATTTTATTGGGATTAAAAAAGCCGGTACACGTGTTACAATTGGGCAGCAGCGAAAGAAGCATCGTAAATATGGCATTAATTGCTGTGGTGGATGCACAAATGAAAAGCCGTACCAATACACATGAAGCTGTACAAAAAACAAACTGGTGGCAAAGATTAAAAAAAAGAAAAAAATAGATTTCACTGATTAGTTTTCTATTTTTAGTTTTTAAATGATGCTTCATGAGTTTTTTCACACATTTCGGTACATTTCTATTAATGTTAAAAGGGATGTTCACCAAGCCCGAGAATCATAAAATGTATTGGAAGGAACTCATGCACCAATGCGTAGAGATAGGGATTGGTGCATTGCCCATCGTTATTATTATTTCCATTTTCCTCGGAGCTGTAACAACAGTACAAACAGCGTATCAGTTGGTAAGTCCTTTGGTTCCAGCATCAACTATTGCGCAGATTGTTCGTGATAGTATGATCCTTGAATTATCGCCTACCGTATTAAGTATTGTTTTGGCAGGCGTGATCGGTAGCAAGATCGCCAGTGAATTGGGAAATATGCGCATTAGCGAACAAATAGATGCATTGGAGATCATGGGAATCAACAGTAAAAGTTACCTTATTCTTCCAAAGATACTTGCATCATTGATTGTTGTTCCTTGCCTGATTATCATTTCAGCAGTATTAGGAATTTGGGGTGGACGATTGGCAGGAAGTCTTACCGGCATTATCTCTCCTGATATATTTGATATCGGGTTAAGAAAAAATCTCAATACGTATAACATGGTCTTTTCCATGTATAAAGCATATACATTTGCTTTTATTTTAAGCAGTATTCCCTCTTACTTTGGTTATTATGTAAAAGGCGGTGCATTAGAAATAGGAAGAGCTAGTACAACGGCAGTTGTGGTGAGTTGCATTTTAATTTTATTTGCTGATTATGCATTGGCTGCATTCTTCTTACCTTCATAACAAAGCAGCGAGATTAATGAATGCAAATTTTCATTTGTTCAAACAACAACTAACGAATCCGATTAAATACCGGTTGTTTATGTTGAGTAAATTGCCAATGGGATTTATCAGCGGATTAAAAATTGTTGAGTTGAATGAATCGAAAGCCTCCGTTGCAGTTCGCTTTAAATGGGTGAACAAAAATCCCTTTCGTTCTATTTATTTTGCGGTGTTAAGCATGGCTGCCGAATTAAGTACAGGGATCCTCGCTTTCGGACAGATCTATCAACGTAAACCATCTGTAAGCATGCTGGTAGTAAAAGTAGAAGCCGATTTTTTAAAGAAAGCAGTCGGCAAAATTATTTTTACATGTGGTGACAGTAATAAAATCGCTGATGCTATTGAAGAAACACTTGCAACTGGAGAAGGTGTGACGATACAATGTATTTCTGTAGGTCTGAATGAAATGAATGAAGAAGTTGCGAGATTTGTTTTTACATGGAGTTTTAAAGCAAAATCCACAGCCCCTAAAGGGGAGTAAATGTGGGATTATTATTAATTATAAAAAAATCCTGAATTAGTGGGTTCTTAAAAGTTCCCTTTCAGGGGCGGAGGGGTGTTATGAAAATAGCTTTTCACGGTGCGGCAAGAACCGTTACAGGTTCTAAACATCTGATTACATTAAATAGCGGCACGAAAATTTTATTGGATTGCGGATTGTTTCAGGGATTAGGAAAAGACACAGATCTGTTGAATGCCGAATTTGGTTTTGATGCGGCCTCAGTTGATTATTTAATTTTATCTCATGCACATATTGATCATTCTGGCTTGATCCCAAGATTAGTAAAACAAGGCTTTGCAGGAAAAATATTCTGTACGCCTGCCACAAAAGATCTGACTGAGATCTTATTGGAAGATTCTGCACAGATACAAAGAGATGATACAAAATTCATGAATAAACGCAGAGCGAAACAAGGACTGCCTCCATTTGAACCGCTCTATGATCTGGATGATGCTCAAAATGTATTTCCATTGATGCAAACAGCTGCATACGGTGAATGGACAACTGTTTGCAATGAAGCTGAAGTAATGTTCACTGATGCCGGCCATATCATTGGCAGTGCAGCAATGCATTTACGTTTGAAAGAAAATAATGAAACGACTTGTATAACTTTTAGCGGTGATGTTGGACGATACGGTGATGTGATACTATGTTCGCCGCATGTTTTTCCGCAGGCAGATTATATTTTAATTGAAAGTACTTACGGTGATAAGATCCATGAAGAATTCTCCAATACTTTAAATGTATTCCATGACTGGATATTAAAGACCTGCGTGGAGAAAAAGGGGAAATTGATTATTCCTTCTTTCAGTGTGGGAAGAACACAGGAATTGCTGTATTTTTTAAATGAAATGTTTAATTCAAACCGCTTGCCCAAAGTGCCGGTTTTTGTTGATAGTCCGCTGAGTATGGAAGCGACACAAGTTGTAAAAAGTCATCCAGAAAATTTCAACAGTACTATTAAAAAATTATTACTCAGTGATAGTGACCCGTTTGATTTTCCGGGATTGAAATTTATAAAAACTGTGGATGAAAGCAAAGCATTGAACGATCTGCATCAGCCTTGCATTATTATCTCTGCAAGCGGCATGGCAGATGCCGGACGCATCAAACACCATATTGCTAATAATATTGGTGATAAACGAAACACTATTTTAATGGTGGGTTATTGCGAACCCCATTCACTCGGTGGTAAATTGATGAATGCTGCAAAAGAAGTAAAGATATATGGTGAACTCTTTAGGGTAATCGCTGAAATAGGGACCATGAGAAGCATGAGTGCTCATGGCGATTACGATGACCTCTGTCAATTTTTATCCTGCCAGAACCCTTCATCGGTGAAAACTTTATTTATTGTTCACGGCGAAGAAGATGTCCAATTGGAATTTCAAAAGCGATTATTGAAAAAGGGATTTAAAGATGTGCAGGTTCCGCATTTACACGAAGAATTTACTCTTGAATAATTTCTTCTGTTATTCAATATTCAGCATTCGAATAAACAAATAAATCAATAAACCTCTCTGCTAAATCGCTTGACTGAATTGTGGTTTTCCCTGTTTCGATTCATTGCGTAACAAATGAAGGTCGAATGCTTTGCAAATATTTCTGATGAAATTTAATCCAAGTTCTGTAACAACTAAGCCTGTATCATTATATTCAACAAGGCCGTCTTCTACTAATTTTTCCAATTCAGGAAAACTGTATTGTTCGATCAGAGCTAAATGTTGTGGCAAGAATTTTGTTTTGCCCTGACAACTGATATTTAAAATGTATTTTCTAAAGGCAGAATCCTCTTCACTTAAAAAATATCCTTTGGTAACAGATAATTCTCCATTGTTGATCGCAGCATAATAATCATGAATGGTCTTTTGATTCTGCGCAAATGCTATACCTACATCACTGATACTTGAAACACCCAAACCTAACAAGATACCTGTATGCTGTGTGGTATAACCCATAAAGTTACGGTGTAACCAACCTTCTTCTCTTGCCTTGAACAGATCATCACTTGGTAATGCAAAATGATCCATGCCAATATCACTGTAACCATTTTCGGCAAACAAGGCCTTACCTAGTTGATACAATTTCATTTTTGTTTCGGTGCTGGGCAGATCATTTTCATCAAATAACCTTTGGCCCCTGCTGGTCCAGGGTACATGCGCATAACTGTAAAATGCAACACGATCCGGATGCAAACTAATGGATTGTAAAATAGTTCTCTCCATAGTTTCTAAAGTTTGTTTGGGCAAGCCATAGATCAAATCAAAATTCACAGATTGATAACCTATAGCTCTTGCATCAGCAGTAGCACGTTGAATATTTTCAAACGGTTGAATTCGATTAATGATCCGTTGTACTTCGGGGTCATTGTCCTGAACACCATAACTCACTCTTCTAAAACCCAGATCATATAAAGCCTGTAAATGTTCTTTTGTAGTATTGTTTGGATGACCTTCAAAACCAAATTCATGTTCGGGATGAATGATGGCTGTATCAAAAATGGCAGTCAATAATTTCTCTAAATTCCTGGGCGAAAAAAAAGTGGGAGTTCCTCCTCCTATATGCAACTCACGTATAACCGGTTTTGTATGCATCAACTGCAAATACAAATTCCATTCCTTTAAGATCACCTGCATGTATTCTTCTTCTACGGAATGATTGCTAGTTATTTTTTTATTACAACCGCAATAAGTGCAAAGCGATTCGCAAAAAGGCAAATGCAGATATAGACTGATACCATCAGTTTCATTGCTTTGATCAAACTGTTGTTGAAAAATACTTTTCCAGTCCTGCATATTCAGACTTTCTTTCCAAACGGGAACCGTAGGATAACTGGTATACCTCGGAACGGGAACGTTATATTTTTTTAATAGGTCAAATGGTACTTGCATACTCTCTTAATTCTAGAAGACAAAAATATTTACTACTGATGCTGAAAAATATGACCAAAGTCCATTTTTAGCCTTGGATTGTAAGCTGGACGTCATTTTTAAGCCGCTATGATGTAGTCATGATACTACAATTTACAATATAAAAAACTACGTTGTTTTCACAAGTATTGTTATTGTAAAACCTTGTTTTATTTCTGTGCTTTGTGTCAAATTCCGGTCTATGAAAAACAATGACCTTAAAATACTTCTTGTGGACTATTCCATCTTCACTGCCTGCCGTTTACAAGGACTGCTTGCTGCAACAGGGACAAACAATACATTTAAAATATCTACTGATATTGATAATGCCTTGACAGTGTTTGATTCTTTTCATCCAGATTTTGTAATCGTAGAGATAGGGATGCCTGAAAAAAGCGGTATTGAATTGCTAAAGCATATAAAGCAAAATGAGCTCAATGTAAAAGTAATTGTGCTTACACATTTTACGATCAGCAGTTACAGAATGGAATGCGAAAAATATGGTGCTGATTATTTTTTAGATAAGGCTGATGAAATGGAAAATGTTGTTTCTATCATCAGAAATTTTGTTTCTCAGAAAGCAGCATGAAAGAAAATTTATTGAAATTGATCATTCACATATATTGTTCAGAAAGTTTACCCCTTTTACATAAGCTGTAGAAGTACAAGTCTCAACAAATCGGGCTACTGATAAATACTCTGTAAGTATTTAAATGGCGTAGAGTAAGGATTTGAAAATCAGTAAAAATTATATCCAATGAAAGGATTTCAAGATCGTTCTCAAACTGATACCGATCACTAGGATACCTACAGCAATGAACATCCCCTTACTGGGCAATTTCCCTGTTAGCCTTGCCGCAAGAGGTGCGGCCATTACACCACCGAAAATCAATCCGATTATGATGGGCCACTGACTAATACCTATGATCGAAAAAAAAGTAAATGCGCTTGCAACAGTGATACAAAATTTAGCAGCAACGGATGTGCCTACTGCATATCTGGGTTCCCTCCCTTTAGCAATAATTGTACTGGTAACTAGTGGCCCCCATCCGCCGCCACCTACCGAATCAATAAAACCACCAACTGCTCCAAGCCATCCTGCATATTTTAATTTGCCCTGATTCTTTTTCTTTTTGTTAAATGCTCTTGTGAGAATATTAATGCCCAGGTATAAGGTATAAAATGAGACTAGTGGTTTGAGGATGTACGCATATGCCTCCCCAAAGCGTATCAGAAACAGTGCGCCCAGAATGGCCGTTATAACACCGGGGATGGCCAATGATTTAAATAATTTTTTATTGATATTCTTGAACTTGAAATGGCTGATGGCCGATGCGGCAGAACCAAACATTTCTGAAGTATGCACACTGCTTGAAATTACTGGGAGGCTTAATCCTAATGATAAAAGGACAGAAGTGCAGATGGCACCATATCCCATACCCATACTGCCTGCGATCATCTCAACACCAAAGCCTACGAATATCATCCAGTAAAAACGATTATCTAGTTGCTCCAAAAAGCTTCTGGATTGATTGAACAGATGTTCAACAGGAATTGCGAGTGATAAAGTATAGCCCAATAAAACAGAAACAATTGCAATGACAAACCAAATGCTTATTTTTTTATTGCGATGTTTATGATCTTTGTTATCAATTTTTTCCTGCACAGATAAAATTTTAGTGATCTCATTCATGCGGTGAAGTTTATCAGTAAAATTGCCTTTTAATTTTGTACGGATTACACTCAGGTTGTTTAAAATGCCATTTACTTCTTCGGGTAAAGCATCATTCAATATTTCTTTTAACCGCTTGGCTAGTGTAGGAGATTTTCCGTTGGTGGAAATTGCAATTTTTAAATTTCCTTTTTTTACAATAGAGCTCAAATAAAAATCACAGAGATCCGGTTTGTCAGCAACATTCACCAATATGTTTTTTTCGGAAGCCTCTTTTTTGATGAGGGATGCAAGTGAAATATCGTTAACTGCAATGATCAGAATATTCGTTTCAATAAGATCATTTGGATCATAAGCTTTTTGATTCACAGAAATATTGGAATGCACTTCGGCTAATTGCCATATTTCATCCTGAATATTGATCGCGACCAACTTAACAGAAGCTTTCGGTGAATTGGCTAGTACGGCATTTAATTTTTCAAGCGCAACAGGACCGCCGCCTATAATGGTCAAACGAAGATCTTCCAGCTTTAAAAAGACAGGAAAAAGCATATTTGCATCAGTTTCAGTTGCTTTATCTAATTTTTTCGGTATGGTATATGTAATTGAAATCTTCGGTATGATTTATTATGCAAAGAAACAAAGTCTATTAATTATATAGGTTTTATTTTTATAGACGCCATGGGCGGATTCGCGCCGCCTTAAAAGGCTTTGCAGACCCCTGCCTCACCACTCGACCACAAGGCTATATAAAGCAACATGGATCCTGTATGCTGCTTTTTAAGTTTTATTTTTTTAAGTTATTATCAAAAATGAATGTTACATAATAGAAACCGCCTACAGAAGGACCTCCAATATATTGTGTGTGATATGAATTCAAAATATTGCTGGCGCCCAACTTAACGATCGTTTTTAGTTCTGTCAAACGATAATTTATCTGTGCATCAACTGTATTATAGGCGTTCACGATACCGTTGGCCAGAGGACTGTTCCAGTAAAATGCGTCCTGCCAATGCCAAACTATATTGAATCCAACATTTTTGATGATCTCCCTGTTGCCAATGGAAATATTCGTGATCCATTTTGGGGTGTTGAAAGCAGGAGTAAATGCATCAGAAGAACTGATCTCTTGTAATTCGGCATAACTGAGATTGGCAGAAAGATTGAAATTTTTATAGAAGTTATAGCTTAATCCTAATTCAACTCCCTGATTACTGACAATACTTTTGCTGTTGGTCCACATTTTATATTTCTTCACGGATGTTCCTCCAGTATATGCAAAATAAGCCGTACTGTCATTCGATCCACCTGTTTGCCCTATCGTCCCTCTGATCGGTTGCGTAACATCTAGCTGTCCAATAAAATTGTCATATACGTTGAAGTAGTAATCAATATCAACAAATAATTTATTGTCGGCCAAAACACCTTTATAACCAACTTCGAATGAATTTAAATGTTCAGGTTGTAAATAATCATAGTTACTCTGTACCAATATATTTTGCTCATTTTTTATAGCAGTATTTTTAGTGATACCGTTACTGATATCGGCGTTGACCGCATTTTTGAAAGAAGTTACGGAAGAATTTAAATATGAATTTTCAAATACATTCAATGTGCCTGCGGTTACTCTTAATCCACCCAAACGCCTTACGCCGCCATTATTCACAAATGCAAATCCTTCAAACAAGGTCGGGAAACGATAGCCATTCTGATAAGAAATACGAAAATTATGTTGCGATGTTGGAGAATATACGGCAGCAATTCTTGGATTTATTTTCGGGTCAAAATATTCTGTTTTGTCAACACGAAACGAGCCCGTTATTTTCAATTTATTATTGAAGAATTGTTTGGTTGCCTGTACGAATGCTCCATAATTATAATAGTAGAAATTGTCATTAGCTTTGGAAGGATCTTCCAGAGCAGCAGGATTAATGTATTCATTGCCATCCGGTGTTACAATATATCTTCTGTAATTGCCTCCTGCCAATAATTGAATTCCTCTCGTGAAACGGCTGAAATCATATTGTCCTTCAATATGATAGAATGCTGATTTTAATAGAAGTTGTGCACCAACCGTATCCCAATTGTTGGTATGGACGATCTTGTTTTTAACACTGTCGAAAGCTGCAGTACCGGGTAAAAATCTTCCGTTATCGGCTGATGCTCTTGCAGCGGTATGCGAAGCCGCAATATTTCCGCCATTAGAAGCATAAGCTTTATTAAAGGCATTTGTATAATCTGTCCACCATTGCGGAGACTTTTTAAAGCTCATATCAATGTTTTCAGCCAGGGGACGGAAATTGTAAGAATTTTCTCCTGTATTCTCTTGCGTATAATAGGCTTTCAAAAAAAAGTTGGCATCTTTTATTTCAACAGCATGCTGCTGGATCTTTTCTCCGTCCAGCCGGATCCTGTTACCCCTTTGATAATTATTGCTGACAGTTCCGATTCGGTATGTATAAGAAGCGGTAAGTGAATGGGAAAATTTATAATATACAGAACCATCGAGTTTAGCATTCTTCACGCTGTAATCAGTAAGGTCCTTTTCAGCATAACCTGTCCTGCTCACATCATAAGTTTTTCCCTGTAGGGTCAAAGTTTTCAAGTCACTATTGTATTCATCACCATAACGATTGATCAGATCAGCACCGGGATTGTTTGTTGCCCCCACGCCTAATGATGCATTCGTTTTATTGCCTGCTGTATAGTATTGATCAGTTGTGTCATGAGCTACCCAATCTTTTCCCAACGAATACGATGCGTTTATTTTAAAGGCAAATTTGTTATTGTATGCTTTTGCAAACCTTATTGCATATTCTCCATATAAGGAAGGATCTATATCTTTTCCGTCAACATGATTCACAGCTTGTTTAAAATAAACACTAAGCCCCTGATACTTGAATGGGTTTTTCGTTTTAAGATTAGAAATGCCATTGATCGCATTTAAACCATATACCGCGGAAGCCGCACCCGGGATCAGTTCTACGCTTTCGATGTCTAATTCTGTAGGCCCAACAGCATTGGCGATCGGTGCACCGATACCGGGAGAAATATTATCAACGCCATCTACCATTTGTAAGAAACGAGAATTAGTTGTTCCTGCAAAGCCACGAGTATTGGGCACTTTATAGCCAATACTTAATGTGGTCATCTGAACGCCTTTCAGATTTTCCAATGCATCAAAAAAAGTGGGTGCAGGTGATTGTTTGATTGTTCTTAGATCCATCTTTTCGATAGTGACCGGTGATTTTAAAATACTTTCCGCGATTCTGGAAGCTGTTACTACTACTTCATTGATATAGCTGTTCTCGGCATTTAAAGAAATGTTTAATGGGCTACCCGTATTGCTGATACTGAATTCCTGAGATTTGTAACCGATATACGATACGATCAATACCAGCGGGAGTTTTTGTGCTGTTTTAATCTGGAAACTGCCATCGGCACTTGCTATCACTGCTTTTTCTGAGCCCTTTATTTTTACAGAAGCGCCCGCAAGGAATTGTGAATTTACAGAATCATAGATCTTACCAGATATAAGATAAGTTTCCTGCGCAGTTACTGCTAAGGCAAATACAAAAATGAGTAAAAAAGTGAATGAAATTATTTTTTTCATTAGTATGTTAATTTGGTAGATTAATTAAACAAAAAGATAGCCATCACTGGTTAAGATAAATGAGGATTAGCCCAAAGGGCAACAACAGCAGTGAAGAAGCAGCGAATTAGAATTGTTTATAGCAGTGTAATAGATCATTGATTCAATATTTAGCGTTGGATAAATCGCTTAATAAGGCTACAAATATAATCAACCTACTAAAACAGTAGACTTTTATTTGTCCTTTTTTCGTCATTATTTCTTTTTTCGACAGGTAATATTGTAAATAAACTTTGGGATATATACGTCAACCGATACATTTGCATAGTATACTTAAATTGTAGGCTAATTGAATTGCCTTCATTATTGACCAATCCCAAACACCATGCAAAGCTTTCGTACAGAGTTAGAAAACCCTTTAGTTGAAAAGGATATTATTGAGCTGGAACAAAAAATACTGGCCTTTAAAGAAGGGAAGATCCCCGAAGAGAAATTCCGAAGCCTTCGTTTGGCAAGAGGAGTTTATGGTCAGCGCCAGCAGGGCGTTCAGATGGTGCGTATCAAATTGCCTTATGGAAAGATGACGTTTGCACAATGGAAGCGCATTGCCGATGTTTCTGATGAATTCTCGAATGGTAACCTGCACCTTACCACCAGACAGGATATACAAATACATTTTGTTAGTCTCGATCGGACTCCTGAATTATGGAGTTTATTGGAACAAGATGCTGTTACTATTCGTGAAGCCTGTGGCAATACTGTTAGAAACGTTACTGCATCCGATGCCGCAGGAATTGATATTGATGAGCCATTCGATGTTACACCATACGCTCATGCCATCTTTGAATACTTCTTACGTAAACCTGTTGGCCAGGAAATGGGACGTAAATTTAAGATAGCGGTTTCCAGTAGCGAGAAAGATAGCGCATTGGTGTTCATGCATGATCTGGGTATCATTCCACGTATCAAAGAAACAAACGGCAAACAACAAAGAGGATTTAAAGTTGTTGTTGGCGGTGGATTGGGTGCACAACCTTTTTTAGCTAAAACAACACATGAATTTCTAGAAGAAGATCTTTTGCTTCCATATATTGAGGCTGTGCTGCGTGTGTTTGACAGGTACGGCGAGCGTAATAGCCGTCATAAAGCACGTATCAAATTCCTGATCCATCAAATCGGTATCGATGCTTTTAATGAATTAGTTGTAGCCGAACAAAAAGCGGTAACTGATAAAACTGTCAGTATTGATACTACCCGTTTTGAAGATCCTGCCTTGCCTGCAGGCATATTACCCGACGAAATACCTCGGATCAAAAATCAGTTGAACTTCGAGATCTGGAAAAAGACCAATATAAAAAAGCAAAAACAAGTGGGATATTTTGTTGCCTATGTGAGAGTCCCTAACGGGAATATCAGTTCGGATGTGAGCAGAAGATTAATTGAAAAATTAAAAACAGTTATAGCGGATGATGTTCGTGTAACCATTACTCAAAACCTGCAGTTCCGCTTTATCAAACCCGAACATATCGAATATGTCTATAGTATTCTGGAAGCCGAAAATCTTGCTGCAGCAGGAATTGGAAGTGTTGCGGATATTGTTTCATGCCCAGGAACTGATACTTGTAATCTGGGTATTTCAAGCAGCACGGGATTAAGTACAGTTTTATCTCAACTGATAGAAGATGAGTTCCCTGAATTTTTAGAAAAGGAAGATATTGCTTTGCGCATCAGCGGATGTATGAATTCATGCGGACAACATGGAATTGGTGGCATTGGGTTTCATGGCAGCTCCATGAAAGTGAATGGCAATACCATTCCGGCAGTGCAGGTATTGATCGGTGGTGGTAACCTGGGTGCTGGAGAAGGTCGTGTTTCAAATAAAGTAATAAAACTAGCAAGCAAACGTGCACCCGATGCTGTGCGTGTATTGTTGAATGATTTTAAAACAAATCAGCAGGATAATGAATCTTATCTGAACTATTCTTTTAATAAAGGAGAAAAATATTTTTATGATCTGTTGAAACCGCTGGCTGATCCAACAACATTACAGGCAGAAGATTTTATTGACTGGGGACAGGCAGAGAAATTTGCCACAGCCATTGGCGTAGGTGAATGTGCCGGTGTGATGATCGATCTGGTAGCTACATTGATCTTTGAAGCGGAAGAAAAAATAAGCTGGGCCAAAGAAAGCATTGCTAATAAAGCGTATGCTGATGGTATATATCAGGTATATGCAGGTTTTATACATGCTGCAAAATCATTGCTGCTAAAGCATGAAGTGCATTGCAATACACAGGCCGGTGTACTAAAAGATTTCGATACCTATTTTACTACAAAAGGATTGTACACAGAACACCCAAGTTTTAAAGAATTGGTTCTGCAGATCAATCAAAATGAGCCATCTGAAGATTTTGCAATCAAATATTTAGAACAAGCAAATGCATTCATTGAATTCGCAAAAGCATTTAAAGAAGAACTTGTTTTGAAATAAATATTTAGAAGGGGTTATAAAATTCGCTGACATTTATTGTATAAATGATCAGCGAATTTTTTATATGAATAACATCCTGATAGTAGTTATGATGTAGATGGAGAAGATCAATCAAACAAATCGGATGAAAGATAACGATCACCACGGTCGCAAATGATACAAACAATAACACCATCCTTTAATTCTTTTGATAATTCCACTGCTGCAAACACAGCGCCACCACTACTCATTCCGGCAAAAATACCTTCTTCCTTTGCCAAACGTTTAGTCATGATATGAGCATCCTCATCACTTAATTCGATGGTCCTGTCTACTCTTTTTGCGTCGAATATTTTCGGGAGATATGTTTCGGGCCATTTACGAATACCCGGAATTTTTGAACCTTCAGTAGGCTGACAACCTACGATCTGTATGTTTTGATTTTGTTCCTTTAAATATTTTGAAACACCCATGATGGTTCCGGTTGTTCCCATGGCAGAAACAAAATGCGTGATACTTCCTTTTGTATCTCTCCAGATCTCAGGGCCGGTTGTTTTATAATGAATGAGCGGATTATTAGGGTTAGCAAATTGGTTCAGCATGAAGTAACCCCCTTTGGCAACCTGAGCGTTGCTGTAATCGATAGCTGCTTCCATGCCTCTTTCCCTTGGCGTGAGAATTACTTTGGCGCCAAATGCTTTCATTGCCAAAATCCTTTCCCTGGTTGCATCTTCCGGCATCACTAATTCTATTTCTACATTGAATAGGCTTGCAATTAATGCCAAAGCAATGCCTGTATTTCCACTGGTTGCTTCTATCAATTTGGTGCCGGGTTTTATTTCGCCTTTATCGATCGCGTCTTTGATCATACCATATGCTGCACGGTCTTTCACACTGCCACCCGGATTGTTGCCCTCTAGTTTTGCATAGATGGTCACATTTTTATTAACAGTAACTTTCTTGAGTTCAACGATCGGAGTATTACCGACCAGATCTAATATGCCTGACATGAGGTTTAAATTGTAGGTTTAATATTGTCTTGCAAAGATTATGCCCTGGCTTCTTTAGATTCTTTTGATTGCTGCATTTCTGCCAGAGCTGTTAATGGTTTAAAATAATGGTCTTTGTTTTTAACAGATTCAAACCATGCAAACTCTTTATGCAATGCAACCACTTTCCCGATAATGACCAGGGAGGGCGATAAAAATATTTTATCTTTTAATGTTGCATCGTATTCGTATAAGTTGGAAATATATACTTGTTGAAATGGGGTAGTGGCCTGTTCAACAACGGCCAATAATTTATCAGATGAAATATTATTTTCAGTTAATTTCTGTATCAGATCATCCAATGTTTCTGAACTCATATAAAAAACAAGTGTATCATCTGTTGCTGCTAACTCTTTCCAATACTCATCCTTCACCACAGTTGATTGATACAAAGTAAGAAAGCGAACCGCAGTAGAATGATCGCGGGCAGTTAATGGAATACCCGCATATGCAGCGGCTCCCAATGCAGCAGTTACGCCGGGAATGATCTCGAATGGAATATTATTTTCTCTTACAGCCTGCAGTTCGTCCAGAATATTGGAAAAGATGGATGCATCGCCACCTTTCAAACGTACGACCAGTTTTCCCTGTTGCGCATATTCAACAATTAATTCGTTGATTGTCTTTTGCGGAGTAGAGATCCCGCGTCGGCATTGTTTACCTACCCTAATGATTTCAGCTGCCGGATTTACATAGCGTGTTAATATTTCTTCACTCACCAATCTGTCCGTTAATACAATATCCGCCTGCTGCAAATATTGCACTGTTTTGATTGTGATGAGATCGGGATCTCCGGGACCAGCCCCTGCTAAGATCACTTTCCCTGTTAGGTTTATTTTATTCATTTTATTCTACTTTTTATGTAGGATAATTACCGACGGAGAGATTAAATTTTCGACCTATTTTAAATTGCTTAATATCTTTTATTGTCACGAATGCACGAATTAAGTTTTATTATTTGTGCATTCGTGGCAATTGTATTTTAATATAATCCCTCGATCGATAGATATCTTTCGCCTGTATCATAATTGAAGGTCAATACAGTTGATCCTTTAGGAATATCAGCCAGCTTTTTTGCAACCGCAGCCAAAGAAGCACCTGTAGAAATGCCTGCAAGGATGCCTTCTTCTTTTGCCAGTCTTTGCGCATAATCAAATGCCTCTTCTTTGCTGACCTGTATGATACCATCTAAGATCTTTGTATTTAAAATTGAAGGAACAAACCCTGCGCCGATGCCCTGTAATGGATGCGGACCTGGTGCTCCTCCGCTTAATACCGGCGATAGAATCGGTTCAACTGCAAACACTTTCAGGTTAGGGAATTTTGCTTTCAGCACTTCTGCAACACCTGTGATATGGCCGCCTGTTCCAACACCGGTGATCAAATAATCCAGTCCATTTGGAAAATCTTTCAGTATTTCCTGTGCCGTTGTTTTTCTGTGTATTTCTGTGTTGGCAGGATTATCAAATTGCTGCGGTAACCATGCATTAGCTGTTTCGGCCACCAGTTCCTTCGCTTTTTCTATGGCACCTTTCATTCCTTTTTCACGGGGTGTTAAAACAAATTCAGCACCATATAAAGCCATTAGTCTTCTTCTTTCAATACTCATGCTTTCGGGCATTACTAAAATGATCTTATATCCTTTTACTGCAGCAACCAATGCCAGACCAATGCCCGTATTGCCGGATGTTGGTTCTATGATCACACTATCACTTTTCAGTATTCCTTTTTCTTCGGCATCTTCGATCATGGCCAATGCAATACGGTCTTTGATACTTGCACCGGGATTATTCTTTTCTAATTTGATCCACACTTCATGATCATCTCCATATAAATTATTGATCCGTACATGCGGTGTGTTACCAATGGTTTCTAAAATGTTGTTTGCTTTCATGATTTTTCTGATTACACGAATTCAATTGATTGCTTGAATTCGTAGGTTTTATTTTTAATTAATTAATAAATTCAGCTGTTTAAATTGCCAACGAATTAGTTTTATTTTTTAGTTTTTCTTTCTTTAGTTTTTCTTTTTTGTTTCTTTAGTTTTTTTCTTTAATCTCATATTGAGTTTGATACAGTCTATTCTTCCTGTCATTAGATCACAAAATTCAATGCCTCTGTTTCCGGAAATTTATCCTTGATTGCCACTTCGCTTTTATGATAGATGATGGAATTAGGTAAAACACTGTACGTGAGCCATACGTTTCCGCCTATCACACTATCGTGCCCTATCACAGTATCGCCACCCAGGATGGTTGCACCCGAATAAATGATCACATTGTCTTCAATGGTTGGATGACGTTTTGTTTTTGCTTTTTCCTTTGAAACATTCAACGCACCCAATGTTACACCCTGGTATATTTTTACATTATTGCCAATGATGGTAGTTTCTCCGATTACGATCCCTGTTCCGTGATCGATGAAAAATGTTTCGCCGATAGTAGCCCCCGGATGAATATCGATCCCTGTTTTACTATGTGCGTATTCAGTAAATAAACGAGGTAGTATTTTTATGTTTTGCTGATATAATTGATGCGATAAACGATAGATCGCTGTTGCATAAAACCCGGGATAGGCCACCAATACTTCTTCTACCGATCTGGCGGCAGGATCGAAATGCAGGATCGTTTCTGCGTCTTTGATCAGTTTATAATAGATGGCTGGAATTGCTTCAAAGAATGTATCTGTTACTTGCTGTGTTCTATCACCGTCACTCAGTACATCATAGACCAGACTGGAGAAATGACTCTTTAATGATTCAAATTCCTTTTCAAGATCAGCAGGTTGTTTATGCTTCACTGTTTTCGGGAGAAATAAGAAATCGAATAGCTGATCAATGAATGCTTCAGCCAATTCCTTATCGGGAAATGCCGAGAATGCCTTTGAATTCTGTTTGAATAATTGTTGAATGAATGCTTCTTGTCCCATGCGGTTTATTTTCTGTGGTGATAATGTCTTTACTGAATCATACATGCTCCCACCGTTACCAAACTTGTTTCGTCAATTAAAATGGCACCCCCATTATTGGGCAAGTCCTTATACGAATCAAAAGGAAGTGGTGATGCTGTTTTCAGTGTGGCTTTCACAATATCATTCAATCCTGTTTTCTCAAATTCATAGATCCTTTCTAAACTGTTCACGTCTAATTTGTATTCGATATCTTTTATTACAGTTCTTACAACGCGACTATTCAATTGCAATAAATATTTATTGCCTTTGATCAATGGTTTATTATCCATCCAGCAGAGCAGCACTTCAATTTCCTGTTCTGTTTTAGGTTGATTGTTTTTTTGAACAATGATGTCGCCACGGCTGATATCAATATCATCTTTTAAGTGCAATACCACACTTTGCGGAGCAAATGCTTCTTCTACTTCGTTTCCTGCGATCTCGATTTTGGAAATTGTTGATTCAATCCCTGCCGGAAGCACGATCACTTGATCGCCTTTTTTATAAATACCACTGCTGATCTTTCCTGCATAGCCGCGATAATCATGCAGCTCTTCTGTTTGAGGACGGATCACGTATTGTACCGGAAAACGAGCATCTGTTAAATTAATATCTGCATGTACTTCTACTGATTCTAAATAATGCAAAAGCGAATCACCCTTGTACCAGGGATATTTATCCGAGAGATCAACAATATTATCGCCGTGCAAAGCACTCATGGGAATGTATTTGATATCTTTTAATCCCAATGTTTTTGCAACCTGTTCATAATCGATCACGATATTATGATACACATCCTCAGAATAGTCTACCAGATCCATTTTATTGATGGCGAGCACCACATGTTTGATACCGAGTAATGAAGCAATGATCGAATGCCTGCGTGTTTGTTCTGCCACACCATTTCTCGCATCCACTAAAATAATGGCAAGGTTTGCATTGGAAGCCCCGGTCACCATATTGCGAGTATACTGAATATGCCCGGGTGCATCGGCAATGATGAATTTCCTTTTCGGGGTTGAGAAATATTTATAAGCCACATCAATGGTGATGCCCTGTTCTCTTTCGGCACGCAATCCATCGGTTAATAAGGCCAGATCGATTTCTCCGTCTTCTCTGTTCTTGGTTTGTTTTTCAATGGCTTCCAGCTGATCGATCAAAATGCTTTTACTGTCGTACAGTAAACGCCCTATCAGCGTGCTTTTGCCGTCATCTACACTTCCTGCTGTTATAAATCGTAAAATGTCCATACCCCTAACCCCTAAAGGGGAATTTGTTTTTCGTTAAAAAAATTATTTAAGTCTATCCTTACCCTTACTCCCCTTCAGTTCCGCCCGTGCCGGATCAAATGGGGGCTGGGGGTTTAAAAATACCCGCTCTTTTTTCTGTCTTCCATTGCAGCTTCACTTACCTTATCATCGATCCTTGTTTCACCGCGTTCACTTGTTTTTGTTACAATGATCTCATTGATCACTTCATCCAGTGTTCCTGCATCCGATTCAACGGCTGCCGTGCAGGTCATATCACCCACTGTGCGATAGCGTACTTTTTTCACGGATATTTTATCTGATTCTTCGAGCTGTATGAATTTCGAAATAGCCACTAACTGCCCATCGTATTCCAACACTTCACGCTCGTGCGAAAAGTATATTGAAGGCAATGCAATATTCTCACGGCGTATATAATTCCATACATCCAGTTCGGTCCAGTTGCTGATCGGGAATGCTCTTACATTTTCGCCTTTATGGATCTTGCCATTATAGGTATTCCATAATTCGGGTCTTTGTAGTTTTGGATTCCATTGACCAAATTCATCCCTTACCGAAAAGATTCTTTCTTTGGCCCTTGCTTTTTCTTCATCTCTTCTCGCACCGCCGATGCAGCAATCAAATTCAAACTCTTCTATGGCATCTAATAGGGTATAGGTTTGTAATGCATTACGACTTGCGAATTTTCCTTTCAGTTCAGTCAGTTGTTTTGCTTTGATCGTGTCTTCCACTTTTCGCACGATCAATCTTTCTTCCAGATCTTCCACCAAAGAATCCCTGAAATCCAAAGCTTCCTGAAAATTGTGACCGGTATCAATATGCACCAATGGGAATGGAAATTTACCCGGACGAAATGCTTTTAGTGCCAGGTGCACCAATATTATAGAATCCTTACCTCCACTGAATAATAAAGCTGGCCTCTCAAACTGTCCGGCCACTTCACGCATGATGTGTATCGCTTCCGATTCCAGTTGTTCCAGATAATCTAGTTTGTAATTACTCATTTTATTTCCTTGATCTGATCAAATTATTTCTAACAATTATTAATGTTTAGGGGCTTCGTGTAAGCCACACTCTTTCTTACTCGCGTCTTCCCACCACCAGCGCCCTGCCCTGAAATCCTCACCTGATTTAATGGCTCTGGTGCAGGGTGCACAGCCGATACTTACAAAACCTTTATCGTGTAAAGGGTTGTAAGGAATATTATGTTGATGAATATGCGCTGTTACCTGTTCGGTAGTCCAATGCAATAATGGATTGTATTTAATGATCTGATTGGCTTCATCCCATTCAATGATCTGCAGATCTTTCCTTGCAGCAGAATGTTCGGCCCTTAAGCCTGTTACCCAAACCGCATTGCCGGACAATGCTCTTTGCAAAGGTTCTACTTTACGGATATGGCAACACAGTTTTCTGTTGTCGACAGATTCGTAAAATGCATTGGGACCTTTTTCAGAAATATATTTTTCGATTGCTGTATGTTGAGGATAGTAGGCAGTGATATGCGTTTTATATTTTTCGTTGCTGCTGTTCCATACCGAATAGGTTTCAGCAAATAATCTTCCGGTATCCAAAGTGAAGATATTGATGCCGAGATGATTGCTCAATATCTCATGCGTAATGATCTGATCTTCGAAACTGAAACTAGTTGAGAATACAGCATGTGCAGGAAACTGTTTTGCCAGTAATGCTAACCCATCCCCGATATTTTTGGATCGAAGCTGTTCTGATAAATCTTGTATAAGGTCTTTTTGTGTATGTGTCATTTGCATTGATATTGTAAAACCTGAAAGTCGGGAAACAAACAAAGGTAGAACTTGCTGCTGAAAGAAATAATCAGCAACAACATGTATGCATACACTTTATGGAGTAGATAAAAAGCATTATCTGTACTTGTCTATAAGTTTGGTGCACAAATATAGTCTATAAAAACTATCGACAAAATTTTTCCCTTTCGAAAACAGGAAGAAATGATATGCAGTATTTATTAAACCTGTAATCGGTTTATTAAAAGCCGGTTTATAGATCTATCCCGATCTTTTCCTGTAGTTTAAAATAGCCCAGCTGTTAAAAAAGATAGCAAATCCAAGCATGGCCAGAATATGGTACCTGATATCACTCAATCCGCTTCCTTTCAAAACTACCATTCGCATCACTTCTATGAAATAGGATACAGGATTGAATTTTGTGATCATCTGTGCCCATGCAGGCATACTTTCGATAGGAGTAAATAGGCCGCTCAGTAAATTAAAGATCATCGTCAGGAAAAAAGATACCAGCATCGATTGCTGCTGTGTTTGTGCATAAGTAGACAGGAGTAATCCCAATCCTAAAATAGCCAGCAGATAGATTGCTGCAAATATGTAAATAGTAATATAATGTCCCAGTGGTACAATACCATATACAACCCTTGCAATGGTGAAACCAAATGTGAGGACTACTAATGCAAGCATCCAGAACGGAATGAGCTTGCCTAAAATGAATTGCCATTTTTTGATCGGACTAACATTGATCTGTTCTATCGTTCCCATTTCTTTTTCGCGAACAATATTATTCGATGCAAAGGAAGAACCGATGATGGTCACCAGCATCACCAAGATACCCGGCACCATGAATACCCGGTAATTCATATTGGGATTGAACCAGTCTGAAAACGTAACTTCAATGGTAGGTTGAGGATTGATTCGCGGAAATTGTATCCATTGCATCCGCACATCCTGATTGTATCCCTGAATGATGCCCTGAATATAGGCACTGCCCAATCCGGCTTTCACACCATTGATCGCATTCACTGCTACAAATAATGTCGCTTCATTTTCTTTTACTAAGTCTCTTTCAAATTGAGTAGGTATTTCGAGTATAAGATCTGTCTTATCTTTTTCAATGGCATGTAATCCCTCTTTAAAACTCGGACTGTAATCTTTCAATTTGAAATATCCGGAAGAAATGATCTTGTTCACCAGTTTGCGTGAATATTCAGAATGATCATGATCTACCACACCCAGATTGATATTCTTGATCTCATAATCTGCTGCCAGGGGCAGGATCAATAATTGTATCATCGGCATGATAAACAGGACCCTGATGATCGCTTTATCACGGAATATCTGACGCAGCTCTTTTTGCAATAAAAATTTTAATACTCTCATGCCAGCCTGATTTTAAAGTTCTTAATGCTGATACCCAATAATACCATTGTCATCGCCATCAGTATCAGTGTTTCTTTCCAGATGGCAGTAAATCCGAGCCCTTTGATCATCACCGATTTTACAATAATATAATACCATTTTGCCGGCACTATATTCGAGATCACTTGCAATGGCAGGGGCATATTCTCTACCGGGAAAAGAAATCCACTGAATAAAAGTGTAGGAAGAAATAAACTCATCAGCGATGTGAACTGTGCAGTCTGTTGTGTCCTTGCAGTATTTGATATTAATATCCCAACCGATAGCGAGGTGATGGTAAATAAAACACTTTCAGCGATCAGTAATCCCAAACTTCCCGCAATGGGTACATCTAAAACATAAACGCTTAATAATAATATACTGGCAATGTTCAGCATGGAGACCATCAGATAAGGAATTGTTTTTGCAATGATGATCCTGAATGGTTTTAAAGGAGAAACCAGTATCACTTCCATGGTGCCGATCTCTTTTTCACGAACGATGGAAATAGAGGTCATCATCGCACATACCAGCATCAATACCAATGCCATCACACCCGGAACAAAACTATAAGCACCTTTTAATTCGGGATTATAGAGCATACGAACTTCTGTCTTGATGGTATAGGGTAGTTCCTGTTCTTGTGTGATCGACTTTTGATAATCATTAATGATGGCAGTGGCATAATTGGTCAGCATATTGGCCGTGTTGGGATCGGTCGCATCGGCTATCAGTTGTATCTGTGCATGATTCGTATGTAAGAGATCATTACGGAACCCCAACGGAAAAACAATTGCCAGCCTTATCTTCCCTTCCCGAAAAGTGGCTTCTACATCTTTATACGAATGAACATTCTTAATGAGATCGAAATAACGGCTCGCAGCTATCCTGTCTGAAATGACCATGGTCGCTTCATCTCTTGACTGATCGAAGATGGCGATCTTTGCATTCTTCACTTCATTGGTTAGTGCAAAGCCATATAATAAGATCTGCACAACGGGCATCACGATCAGGATAAACAAAGTGCGTTTGTCTCTCCAGATATGCAGGCATTCTTTTTTGACAAAAATCAAGAATTGTTTCATTGGATAGCTTATGGCTGTTGGCTATTAGCTGTTAGCTATTAGCCATTAGCTGATTAATTTTTTTATGAACGAATGCAACATTTTAATTTCTTCTTCTAAAAGTATTTCTATGCTGTTCATCTCTTCAGTTTTGATCCAGTTCATTTCTTTTATCAGTACTAAATAAGTTTGTACTTCAAAAGCAGATCCTAATGCTATTTGAATAAATCTTGCATAATCCTTATCACTATTTCTGCTGCTGCCTTCAGCTATATTAGCAGGAATAGAAACTGCCGCTCTTGTTAATTGACTCACAATCCCATATTTCTCTTCAATGGGAAGTTTCTTTGAAATCGTATAAATGGCTTTCACTAATGCGATCCCTTTTTCCCAGATCAATAGTTCTTTATAGTTTTTCATTGGTCAGCTTTTAGCTATTGGCTATTAGCCTTTAGCCGGTTAATTTTTATTATTGGATTTTTCCTTTAGCTAATAGCTAACAGCTAAAGGCTAAAAGCTACTCTACCCTTACCGCCTTCCTCGCCAACTGTAAGAACACATCATCCATCGATTTTGCAGCATAGGTTTTCATCAAATTGGCAGGCGAATCCAATGCATCTATTCTACCGTCAACCATGATGGAAACACGATTACAATATTCTGCTTCATCCATATAATGCGTGGTCACAAAAACAGTGATACCCTTTTCGGATGCTTCATAGATCAGGGTCCAGAACTCTCTTCTGGTGATCGGATCTACACCACCTGTTGGTTCATCTAAAAAAACAACCGCAGGATCATGTACAATGGCGATCGAAAAAGCAAGCTTCTGTTTCCATCCCAAAGGCAATTCCCGAACCAGTGTTTTTTCTTCTCCCTGCATATGCAGTTCTTCCAGCAGTTGTGCCGTTTTTTCTTTGATACGCAGATCACTCAACCCATAGATCCCTGCATATAATTTTATGTTCTCACGAATGGTCAGGTCTTCATACAATGAAAATTTCTGACTCATATAACCGATATTCTTCTTGATCAATTCATTCTGACTATAAACATCATAACCTGCTACAGTGGCCGATCCCGATGTGGGCATCGATAATCCGCAGAGCATACGCATCGCTGTTGTTTTACCGGCACCGTTGGCACCGAGAAAACCAAATATCTCTCCCTTCTCCACTTCAAAACTGATCTTGTCAACCGCCGTAAAATCACCAAAGCGTTTTGTCAATTCCTTGGCAGTGATCACTTTATCCCCATCCTTTAAAGGAGAACTATTAGTTGCTGAATTATTTATGATTTTATCTTCCATTTAATGTTTTTATTACCCTTCAGAAATTTTTAAAATTCCCCTTCAGGGGTTAGGGGTATTCATCAATGCCATAAAACAATCTTCAATATTGGGTTCTATTTCATGCACTTCAAATCCTGTGTAATTTCCATTGCTTGCGATCAGTTCTAATTTCTCTTTTACATTTTCCTGCGATTTAAAGACCACATGATGAAATTGCCCGAACGGATAACAACTTTCAACTTCAGGATCTGCTTTTATCTCATTCATCAAACGGAACATCTCATCTGCTTTCACAGACCATAGGGGTTTACCGAATTCACTCGTGATCCCTTTCGGAGTATTGATAGATAAGATCTCGCCTTTCTGTATCAATGCCACACGATCGCATAACCCTGCTTCATCCATATAAGGTGTTGATACAAGTATGGTGATGCCCTGCAGCTTCAACTGATGCAGCATTTCCCAGAATTCTTTTCTCGATACGGCATCCACACCTGTGGTGGGTTCATCTAAAAACAAAACACTTGGTTTATGTATCAATGCACAACAGAGTGCCAGTTTCTGTTTCATGCCACCTGATAATTGTCCGGCTTTACGCGTTTTAAAAGGCTCGATCTGCACATAGATATCTTTGATCATTGCATAATTTTCTTCAATACTGGTATTGAATATGGTTGCAAAGAATTCCAGATTTTCCTGAATGGACAGATCCTGATACAAAGAAAATTTTCCCGGCATATAACCCACACGATTGCGGATGGCCTTATAATCTTTGATCACATCATAACCATCCACTGATGCAGTTCCGCTATCGGCTAATAATAAAGTAGTGAGTATCCTGAACAAAGAAGTTTTACCTGCACCATCCGGTCCGATGATACCAAATATTTCTCCCTTCTCAACGGCAAATGAAATTCCTTTTAATGCTTCCACCACCGTTTTTTTAACGGTGTAAGTTTTAACGATATTTTCTACAATGATCGACTGCATATTTCTTAATTGAACTTTACTTCACCATACATACCGATCTTTAGGAGACCATCATTCTTTACATGAATTTTAATGGCATAGACCAGATTGGCCCTTTCATCTTTTGTTTGAATGGTCTTGGGGGTGAATTCTGCTTTATCTGATATCCAAATGATCGTGCCTGCATATTCTCTGTATTTGTTGTTGCTGCTGTCCACTAATACTTTTACCTGTTGATTCAATTTGATCTCTGCCAGTTGAGTTCCTGTGATATAAGCTCTTAATGTGATCACTGAAAGATCACCGATTTTATACAATGCTTTTCCTGCTGACGTAACTTCTCCCGCCATCGCATATTTGGTGAGGACTGTTCCGTTGATAGGATTGGTGATATTGGCACGTTTTAACTGGTCTTCGATCACTGCAACCGATCTCCGAAGCGGTTTATATTCACTCAGTACGGAGCTGTTCTGTGTGCCTGTTGCAGTTTCCTGAACTTTGATCTGTTGTTCATTAACAGCGATCTGTTTTTGTATCACGTCGATCTGTATATTGATATCATCGAGTTGCTTTGTTGTGGCAGCATCTGCCTTGATCAGCCTTTCTACACGGGCTTTTTCAAACAATGCATTATTCAGTTGTGCTCTTTGTACCTGTATCTGATCCTGCAATAATTTTACCTGTGGTTTTACATCCAGTGTTTTCTCATGCAATGAACTCATGGTGGCTTCCACCTGTTGCTTCTGCAATTGCAGCGGAACAGAATCAATGACGCCCACAATACTGTCTTTCGCAAGTACAGAACCTTCCTGAATATTCAGCGTCAATATTTTTCCCGGCACTTCCGAAGAAACGATCACTTCATCTACTTCAAATGTTCCGGAAGCATCCGATGACTGTTTGTTTAAATTACATCCTGTTGTCAATACAGACAGAAAACCAAAGTATAAGAATGTCCGAATTTTCATTTGTTTTATTTTAAGGTTTTAATATTTATTGTTTTTTGATATTTCCGGTAGTGCTCTGATAGTTGTACTGCGACTGCAATAATTCTATATCATGCAGGATATGGGATTGTCTGGCATGATCTTCGGCGGTTACCTGTGTGATATAATCATGTGCACTCAGCACACCATTCTCCAATTGTGCAGCAGCTGCATTTTTAACTGATTCACGCAGTAAGATGATCTGATCATCTTCCTTCAGCAATTCCAGATATTTTGCTACTTCAGAAGATTGTTGTTTTTGCGTAAGGCTTGTATTGAATAAAAATGTTTCTTTCTGAACATCGATTGTTTTTTTGTTGATGTCTATTAATTGCCTTTGATTTTTTAAAGTATACAAACTGCCGAGGTTCCAGTTCAGTCTGATTCCGCCCAAAGCATACAATGCAAAATCATTGCTCAGCATATTCAATGCAGGACGGCCATATCCTCCCTGTACAAAGAAATTGAACTTGGGCCGGAGCTGTGATTTCAGTAACTCATCCTGCAGGTCATAGGTTTTTTTCTGATAATCATAAAATAATAATTCCGGACGATTGATATTGTCGGTAAATACAGGAACGGGTGGTTTTTCCAATATCGTATTCTCATCAATCGCAGTATTGGTGAAGAGGGCCAGCATATCGAGATAGGCTTTTTTAGCTGACTTCAATTCTATACGTGATTGTTCTGTTTGCAGAAGTTGTGCTGATAATTCATCCACACTGCTTCTGTATGCTGTACCGTTTGCTACCAGGGCTTTTGTTTTATCGATCCCGTTTTGAAGATCTTTTTTAAACAGATCGTTTTGCCTGAGCTGTTCATTCATCATGATCGCTCCAAAGAAAAGTTGATTCACGCGATCGTATAAGCTGTAGAGTTGCACTTCCAGATTCTGTTGCTGAACGACCTCATTGGTCTCTGCCGTTTCTTTTTGATTCTTGAGAATGCCGCCATCATAGATCACCTGATCCACTTGTGCATAAACCTTATACTGGTCTTTACTGTATTGGGGAATACTGAAGCCGGGTATAGGAATAGTAAAAGGAAAATTGGTAACATCCGACTGGTAAGTGGCCTGACCATTTACAGAGAATGCCGGTAAATACCCCTTCGATGCATTGGATACGGTATACTCTTTTGTTTTACTGATCAGGTCTCTTTGTTTGATCAGCGGATAATTATTTCTGGCCAGCTGGTATACCTGATCAATGCTGATATGTGCAGGCGGCTGACCATAGATATTGATTTTGGGCAAAAGGAAAAGCAGCAGAAAAACCCTAATCATTTGCTTCTTTGACCAAACATTTAATTGAAACATATCTTTTATTTTTTTATGGATGCGATGATAAAGTCAGCGATGATTGTTTTACGTTCTTCCATTAAATCCCTGAATTGAGCGTTGTCGATATTCATTGCTATCTGGATCATGGGTTTGCCCAGAAAAGGAAAAATACACATCGACATCATGTTAATCACCAGATGTGCAGCACTAATGGGCCGGATCGTTTTTTTTCTCACTTCCTGTTCTATCTGTTCGGCCAATTTATGTACCGGCGGGCGACCATTGCCGAATACTTTTTTCGCAAATGCATGCGGTTTTTTATTGATCTCATTCAATACAAACAGGGGCAAGTAAGGGTTTTCGATCACGATCTCCAGATAGTCGTGTGTAAAGCGGCGTATCTTATCGAAGAGGGGCAGGTCTGCATTGAGGATATTGGCGATCGTTGGAAATAACCTCGCAGCTGCTTCTTTAAATATGACCTCGAATAATTTTTCCTTGCTTCTGAAATAATAATGCAGGAGGGCTTTATTGATGGCGGCGTCATCGGCAATATCCTGCATTCGGGCGCCCGCCATTCCCTTCTCCACAAAGATCTTCTTTGCTGAGTCCAGGATCCTTTCTTCGGTTGACTGATCTTTTTTCTTAACCATATACTTTAACCAAATGGTTAACAAAAGTAAATGGTTTTTCTAATTGGCAATATTATTTTTTTATTGGCTTTACACTATGCAGAAAAGTATCTTCTTGTAAATAGCAAACAATGAAATTTTAAACCTTGATTGCTCATGATATTGCGAAGGTCGAATGTCGCTGTCATCCGACGCAGGAGGGATCTGTTTGGCTTTAGTACAATTGATGAGCAGATCCCTCCTGCGTCTCCGAAGGAGTCCTTTGGACGGGATGACATAAAGCCCAGCAGCATCAAAGAAACATCGCGAACATCGAATGTAGTCAAGCCACAGCCACAATCTTCGCTGCACCAGCATTCGTAACGGGCCTGATCAAATTAGCAGAAAGCGCGGTGCCGAATTCAACTCCAACGGCCAATACTAAACTATCCTGATCACTCATGTTACAATCCCCCTCTATTTGCATGCTGAGATCTTGTTGCGAAGAAACAGCTGATGTACTCGACCAATCCGAATATATATCTGCACATTTTAATTGGATGGAAGCATTGATCGGAACATATCTTTCAAATCTTCCATCATATTGCAGATCAGGAACAATACCCATCACTGAGATTAGTCTGAAGAAAGAAAATTCGCCGGGTGTATACAAGCCGATCTTGGGGATCAGTTGCGGTACAAGAACAGTAGCCGAAAGTTCTGTTCTGTTAATCGAAAAGGTCAACGGATGTTTGATGATGGAATCGAATCCCGTTCCCATTCCTAAATTGAATCCTTCCAGTAGTGAACGATAATTAGAGAGTAGAAAAGATCGCTTTCCCCAATCATTTTCCGTATCCTGGTTTAGAATATATCGGCAGATTCTATTTAATCGGTTCTGAAACCGTGAATGGTCCAGATGGGTTACAGAAATTATCGCTTCTTTGATCTTCTTTCCGGCGGTAGCGGCGCCGCCAAATTCTGTATTGTTCTTCCGGGTATTAGTGAATTCCCTTGCTTTCTTTATTTTTTCCCGGGATGCACCACCCTTGAGCCTAATCAGGGTGTCTTCAATCCCTTTACTGTTGTATGCCGACAGGTTGCCGATACTGCCTGTAAAATTCAGGGCTCCTTTTAGTCTTGCCATAGATATTGGTTTTATTGGATGAACAGAAATGGCAAACAAGCGCTAGGCCTGCTGCCTGTTTTCTTCCTACCAAGTTAATACATGGCTGTATAATAACCTATAATTAAATCATAATATATTCTTAAATATTCCACATATAAACCACATCTTATTTATTGTGGGTCATATGTGGATCGTATGTGGGTTGTATGCGGGTTATATGTGGATTATCCTCAAATCAGTCAGCAATGAAACAGGGAGATGGTAGCTCTATGGAATAGGGTTGCTTACTGTTTTTTGTGTCGACGATCAGTCATGTGATTCTGCGGGTTACAAAACTGGATGTTGAATGATAGATCTTAGATGTTAAATGATAAGAGCTTATGGAGGAATTGCTGATTTTAAGTGGGGTTTAATTGAAATTTAATCAGAAAAATTTGTAGTTGCTATTGCTACAAATTATTTTTATTGTTACAACCTTGACCGAATATCTAAACATATCCGGAAAAACCAAAACCTAACTCTTATCCAAACAACTAGTCATGAAACTTTTTACAAAACTGGTGTTCAGTATTCTACTGAATATTGGAATAGTACAAATTGCAAATGCACAACCTACTATCAGTTCCTTTAGCCCAAAAAGTGCGGCACCTGGAACATCTGTAACCATTAACGGTACCAACTTTAATACAACAGCCGGCAACAATATTGTATTTTTTGGTGCAACCCGTGCAACAGTAACGGCAGCAACAGCAACCCAGATAACAGTTACTGTACCAACAAGTGCCACTTATGCCCCTATTACCGAGTTAAATACGGGCACTCAATTGGCTTGTTACAGTCTTAGCAATTTTAACCCCATTTATAGCCCGGCAAAAGCGGGCATTAACGGTTCAGATTTTGCAGCCAAAGTTGATTTTACATCGGGTACGGGTACAAATCCTTATTCAGTAGCCATCGGCGATCTGGATGGCGATGGCAAACCTGATTTGGTTGTGACAAATAATCTTTCTGCTGGTACTGTTTCAGTATTCCGCAATATAGGCAGCAACGGCAGTATAACCAGCGGTAGTTTTGCAACACATGTAGATTTTGCAGTAGGTAGTTTTCCTATGTCAGTTGCCATTGGCGATCTGGATGGTGATGGTAAACCTGATTTGGCGATAGCTAATAATGGGAATATGAACGGCGTTGCAGTAGTTTCAGTACTCCGTAATACTGCGACAAGTGGTAGTATAACCAATGGCAGTTTTGCAGCACATGTAGATTATGCAGTTGGAGGGAATCCTAATTCAGTCGCTATTGGCGATCTGGATAGGGATGGCAAACCCGATTTGGTGATAGCAAACGGTTCAAACTCTGTTTCAATACTACGCAATACATCAACAAGTGGAAGTATTACAAGCGGCAGTTTTGCAGCCAAAGTAGATTTTGCAACAGGTTCAAATCCATATTCAGTAGCAATTGGCGACATAGATGGTGATGGCAAACCCGATTTGGTGTCAGCAAACTGGGGCGATAACACAGTCTCAGTACTACGCAATACGGCAACAAGCGGCAGTATTACAAGTGGCAGTTTTGCAGCCAATGTAGACTTTGCAACTGGCACAGGTCCATATTCAGTAGCAATTGGCGACATAGATGGTGATGACAAACCCGATTTGGCGGTGGCAAACCGTGAAGATAACACAGTTTCGGTACTCTACAATACAGCAACAAGTGGCAGTGTTACAAACGGCAGTTTTGCACCTCACGTAGATTTTGCAACGGGTAACGGGCCATTTTCATTAGCAATTGGCGATCTGGATGGGGATGGAAAACCAGATTTGGCGTTAGCAAATGCTTATGATAACACAGTTTCTGTACTGCGCAATACGTCAACAAGTGGCAGTATCACAAGCGGCAGTTTCGCAGTTAAAGTAGATTTTGCAACAGGTTCAAATCCTTATTCATTAGCAGTCGGCGATTTGGATGGTGATGGAAAACCTGATTTAGTGACACCAAATTATTCCCCTAATGGAACAGTTTCAGTATTCCACAATAACACTATAGTACCACCACCAACCATCACTTCTTTTAGCCCAACAAGTGCTAAGACAGGAACATCTGTAACCATTACAGGTACTAATTTTAATACAACAGCAGCCAATAATATCGTATTTTTTGGCGCAACTCAGGCAACGGTTACAGCAGCTACTGCCACCCAATTAACGGTTACTGTACCAACAAGTGCCACTTACGCACCAATCAGCGAGTTAAATACAGGCTCTCAGTTGGCATGTTACAGTCTTAGTAATTTTAACCCCATTTATAGTCCGTCAAAAACAGGTATTGTTAGTGCCGATTTTGCGGCCAAAGTAGATTTTACATTAGGAGCGGCTACTGCTTTTCAAATTCCATTAGCTATCAGTGATTTGGATGGTGATGGCAAACCCGATTTGGTATCGGCAAATGGTCTTGCTAACACTGTTTCAGTGTTTCGCAATACATCAACCAGTGGCAGTATTAGCAGTGGCAGTTTTGCTTCACCTGTAAATTTTGCATCAGGGTCAGGTCATTTATCTATTGCTATTGGCGATTTGGATGGAGATGGGAAACCCGATTTGGCTGTAGTCAACCTTTCTGACAATACTGTTTCAGTATTCCGCAATACGTCAACCACCGGCAATATTAGTTTTGCAGCCAGAGTAGATTTTGCTACAAGTTCAATACCTCATTATGTGAGCATTGGCGATGTGGATGGGGATGGTAAGCTTGACTTAGCTGTTGCTTGCTGGAGTTCTAACACAGTTTCGGTTTTCCGCAATACATCAACAAGCGGCAATATTAGTTTTGCTGCCCGAGTAGATTTTGCAACAGCTCAGGGTCCTGAGTCAGTAGCCATTGGTGATCTGGATGGGGATGGCAAGCCCGATTTGGCAGTAGCAAACTCAAGTGGGTATGTTTCGGTACTTCGTAATACAGCAACAAGCGGCAACATTACAAGCGGTAGTTTTGCCACTCGTGTTGATTTTGCAGCGGGTCAGTTTGCATATTCAGTAGTCATCGGCGATCTGGATGCTGATGGGAAAGCCGATTTGGCGGTAACAAATTATAATAGTAATACTGTTTCAGTATTGCGCAATACAGCAACAAGCGGCAATATTACAAGCAGCAGTTTTGCAGCACATGTAGATTTTGCAACCGGCGGAACCCCTCAAAATTTAGCCATCGGTGATTTGGATGGGGATGGGAAACCCGATTTGGTTGTACCAAATTCTGCTTCGGGTGTTAATACTGTATCTGTATTTCGAAATACAGCAACAAGCGGCAGTATTACAAGTGGCAGTTTTGCCGGGAAAGTAGATTTTGCAACTGGTGCACAGCCTTGGTCAGTAGCCATCGGTGATCTGGATGGGGATGGTGAATCTGATTTGGCGGTAGCAAATAGTGCTGCTAACTCTATTTCAATACTCCACAATACAACTGCAGTGGCGCCACCAGCAGTAGGAACAATAACACAGCCATCCTGTGTAACAGCAACAGCCAGTGTTGTATTAAGCGGATTACCTACACCGGGAAACTGGACCATCAATCCCGGTGCAATTACAGGTTCAGGAATAAGTACAACAATCAGCGGTTTAACTGCAAATACCACCTATAATTTTAAAGTTACAAATTCAGCAGGTTCTACTTCAGCAGCTTCGGCAAATGTTGTTATCAATGCCCAGCCGGCAGCAGCACCGTCAGCACCAATTGTAACAGTAACACAGCCAACCTGTGCAGTAGTCACTGGAACTATTAACGTAAATTCACCAACAGGCGCAGGGATAACATATAGTATTGGAGGGAGCTATCAAAGCGGAACAACATTCAATAATGTATCATCTGGAACATATTCAGTGACGGCTATGGGAACAGGCGGATGTGTATCATCACCAACATTTATAACTGTAAATGCAGTACAACCCACACCGTCAGCGCCAATAGTAAGTGTAACACAACCAACCTGTGCAGTAACAACTGGAACAATAATTATAACTGCACCAGCAGGAGCAGGTATTACTTATAGTATTGATGGTGTAAACTATCAATCATCAGCAACATTCTCTAATGTTATAGCAGGAAGTTATAGTATAACAGCAAAGAGTGCAAGTGGATGTATATCATCTGTAACAAGTGCGACAGTGAATCCACAGCCATCTACACCAACTGCTCCAATTGTAACTGTAACTCAACCAACTTGTGCAGTAGCAACAGGAGCAATAACTGTAACTGCACCAACCGGAGCGGGTATGACATATAGCATTGATGGTGTGAACTATCAATCATCAGCAACTTTCTCAAATCTTATAGCTGGAGCAGCTTTCTTTATAACAGCAAAGAGTGCAGGTGGATGTATATCATCTGTATTAATTGTAACATTGAATGCTCAACCAACTACACCAAGTGCGCCAATTGTAACAGTAACGCAAACAACCTGTGCAGTAGCAACAGGAACGATTAACATAACTGCACCAATTGGAGCAGGTTATTCATATAGCATTGATGGTGTGAACTATCAATCATCTGTAACATTCTCTAATGTTGCAGCAGGCAGTTATACTGTTACAGTGAAGAACGCCGGTGGATGCACATCAGCAGGAACTGCAACAGTCAATGTACAACCCGTAATCCCCGTTATTGCTGATATTACCGGAGCAGCAACAGTATGTATATCGGCAACAACAGCGTTAGCTGATGCTACAGCAAGCGGATCATGGAGTTCAAGTGATAACAGCATTGCAACTGTTGATAATAATGGAATCGTTACCGGTATTGCGGCAGGAACAGCAACGATCAGCTATACGGTAACTAATAGTTGCGGAAACGCAAGTAAAACATTGCTTGTAACTATTACTGATTGCAGTGGTGCTGTCAGTGGTGGTGGCGGCGGCGGTCTCGAAAGCCATGACCTCGGTGATGCAGTAGCACAAAGAGTGTACGCCAAAGCTTATGCCAGCCAGAACGGTAAAGTGGATTATAATAAATTATCGATAGTTGGAGCAGCTAATCAAACAGCCCGACCAACAACATTCGGTGTAGGTGTATCTTCAGTAACACTGGCGAGCATCATGCCTGATATCACTAAGATCGGTTTTGTAGCTTATAACTCAACACCAACAGATATCGTTACGCTCACAAATGCAACAGAAGTGATCGCTACCGACTTTACAGTGAACCAACAACCTAAAGCAGTTGCATTTGCAACCAAGACTCTGGGAGCAT